>JGI24711J26586_10001920_pt1 | contig 15335 bp, 13 predicted proteins | sample BioPla3DNA1_FD_26586 | JGI IMG/M metagenome (IMG submission 26586)
GAAGGAATAGCACACCGTTTGGCAACAGGTGACATTCCGGAGAATTTGAAAACTAAAAAACTTTACTCACTGGATATGGGAGCGCTGATTGCCGGTGCGAAGTACAAAGGAGAGTTTGAAGAACGACTTAAGAATGTGATCAATGAAGTGATAGAATCGGATGGGGAGATTATCCTCTTTATCGATGAGATCCACACTTTGGTCGGAGCAGGAGCTACCGGTGAGGGTGCTATGGATGCTGCGAATATCTTAAAACCTGCTTTGGCAAGAGGTGAATTGAGATCAATAGGAGCAACAACATTGAATGAGTATCAGAAATATTTTGAGAAAGATAAGGCATTGGAGAGGAGATTTCAACCGGTTAGGATTGAAGAACCGGATAAATATTCGGCGATCTCCATTCTGAGAGGGTTGAAAGAACGTTACGAAAATCACCATCAGGTGAAAATTTTGGATGAAGCCATCATTGCGGCTGTTGAGCTTTCGCAAAGGTATATTACCGACCGCTTCTTGCCCGATAAAGCAATCGACTTGATCGATGAAGCAGCTTCTAAGTTAAAACTGGAGATCAATTCCATGCCTGAAGAGTTGGATGAACTGGAAAGAAAAATCAGACAGCTGGAGATTGAAAAAGAGGCGATTAAAAGTGAAAATGATGAAGTTAAGACTGAGTCACTCAACAGAACTCTTGCCGAATTGCAGGAAGAAAGAAATAGTCTCTATATGAAATGGAAATCCGAAAAAGAGATAGTAGATCAGATTCAAAAGTTGAAAGTAGATATCGAACAATATAAATGGGAAGCTAACGAGCAGGAACGACAAGGAAATTATGGCAGAGTGGCGGAACTGAGATATGGTTTGATTAAAACTGCTGAAAATAAGATTGAAGACCTGCAAGAAGAACTAAAGGAACTGCAAGTTTCAGGTGCTTTGATTGATGAAGAGGTGGATAGTGAAGATATTGCGGATGTAGTATCACGCTGGACAGGTATTCCTGTGACTAAAATGATGCAGAGTGAGAAAAATAAGCTGTTGCATCTGGAAGAGGAACTGCACAAAAGAGTGGTTGGACAAGATGAGGCAATTACTGCTGTTGCGGATGCCATCAGAAGAAATAAGGCAGGACTTCAGGATCCTAAAAGACCGATCGGTTCCTTTATTTTCATGGGAACAACCGGAGTAGGAAAGACAGAGCTGGCTAAAGCGTTGGCAGAGTATCTGTTTAATACTGAAGAAGCATTGATTAGACTGGATATGAGTGAGTTTCAGGAATCACACTCCATCTCTAAACTGATTGGTTCACCTCCGGGATACGTAGGATATGATGAGGGTGGCATGCTCACAGAAAAGATACGTCGTAAAAAATATGCCGTAATCCTTTTTGATGAAATTGAAAAAGCACATCCCGATATCTTTAATGTTCTGTTACAAGTGTTGGATGATGGCAGATTAACTGATAATAAAGGCAGAACAGCCGACTTTAAAAATACGATCATCATTATGACTTCCAACCTGGGATCTCCGATTATTCAAGAGCACTACTCGAATTATACTGAGGAAAATAAAGAGGAGATCTTTGAAAAGAGCAAGGCGGAGGTAACTAACTTGCTGAAGAAGACATTACCACCTGAGTTTATCAACAGGATTGATGAAATCGTAATGTTCCAGCCATTGTCCAAGAAAGAGATCAAGGAGATTATCAAATTGCAACTCAATGGGTTGAATGCATTGCTCGAAGAGCAAGGAATTCGCGTACATTTTTCGAAATATGCTCTGGATCTGTTGGGAGAATTGGGTTATGATCCGATATATGGTGCCAGACCATTGAAGAGGGTGATTCAAAAGAAAATTCTGAATGAACTCTCTAAGGTGATCCTTTCCGGAGAGTATTCCCACGATCAAGTGATTCAGATTGACTGTTTTGGGGATGATCAATTCCAGATTTTCTGTGAGCCCAGAAAGGAATAATTAAGCTATGGATTTGAAAAGAGGGGGAACTTTGCTTCCCCCCCTTTTAATTTAATCATAAAAAAAAGAAAAAAATAAAAATTATCCGGTTTAACATTTTTTAACGCGATATTAAAGATTCTAACTAAAATAGTGTTATTTTTGCAACTCGGATAAAAATAAGCGGTTTAAGCATGATGAATGAGGAAAATTTAATAGAATTAAACGAAAAAAATATTATAGAGGAAAACGATCAAAATGGGGGTGAAGAGCAGGAACTTGTTGATATAGAGCGTGTTCCAAGAAGAAGAAAAGGAAAGTTAAGATATCGGGTCGGAATTATTGGTGGTGGAAGTTGGGCAACAGCGATTGCGAAAATTTTATCTGAAAATTTGAAGCATATCAACTGGTGGGTGAGAGAGCCGGAAATTGAAGAGGGAATCTCCAAGTATGGGAATAATCCGCTCTATTTGAGTTCTGTACATTTTAATCACGGTGATGTAAAAATGAATAGAAATTTAAAATATGTGATTTCGAAGTCTGATTATATCGTTATTGTGACCCCTTCCGCCTTTTTATATGAAACCTTTTCAACACTCCCTAAAACTGTTTTTAAAAAGAAAAAGATTATTTCTGCAGTGAAGGGAATTATTCCGGAAACCAATCAGTTGATAACTGATTATTTTAGAGAGTATTTTGAGGTTCCGCTCTCTAACATGTCCCTGATTAGTGGTCCTTCTCATGCAGAGGAGATTGCGCAGGAGCGTTTGACTTTCCTGACCGCTGCTTCGGCGAATCCCGAATTGGCAGAGTTAGTAGCTAAGTTCTTTAAAACCAGATATGTAAGGACTTCTACTTCCAATGATATGATGGGGATTGAGTTGTCAGTGACATTGAAAAATATTTACGCTTTGGGTGCAGGAATCTATTCCGGATTAGGATTTGGTGATAACTTCCTGGCTGCCTATATTGCAAATTGTGTTAAGGAGGCAGATGGGTTTGTAAACCATCTTTATCCCAATACAAATCGATACAGTTCCATTTCTGTTTATTTGGGAGACCTGTTGGTGACTTGCTATTCGTCTCACAGTAGAAACAGACTCTTTGGGAAAATGATTGGTCAAGGTTTCTCTGTTCGTACTGCACAAATCGAAATGCAAATGATTGCAGAAGGATATTATGCGACTCATTGTATTTACCGATTGTGCAAACAAGTTGATTACCCGCTTCCTATTGTGGAAACCCTTCACGGTATTTTGTACGATAGAAATTCGGTTTCTGTAGAAATGAATCGAATGGCTGAACATTTTATATAATTTTTATACAATGAAAAGAAGTTTTTTCTTTATTTTTATTTTGATCCCGGTTTGGCTCTTTTCACAAGTGCAACCCAATTGGGAATCAATCAAGGAAAGAGGCTATCCTCAATGGTTTGGAGATGCCAAATTGGGTATTTTTATTCACTGGGGACTTTATTCCGTGCCTTCCTACTCCGGTCCGGAACAGTACGGAGAGTGGTATTATCGAGGATTGATGGTGCATGATACGGGTAGAGTTGAGTTCATGAAAAAAACTTATGGTGAAGATTTTAAATATGAGGATTTTGACCAACTGTTTAAAGCGGAACTTTTTGATCCTGATGAGTGGGCGCAGCTATTTAAAGATGCCGGAGCCAAATATGTGTTGCTGGTAACCAAACATCATGATGGGTATTGCTTGTGGGATTCCCCTCAAAAGCCTGATTTTAACAGCGTTGTGGGTGGTCCGAAACGCAATATTGTGGAGGAATTGACTCAGTCAGTAAGAGCTCAGGGATTGAAAATGGGTTTCTATTACTCTTTACCGGAGTGGCGTAATCCGCTTCACACCTGGTATGTGGATTCTCCGGATTCTATCGGAAACTACGTGGAAAACTACATGATTCCCCAGTTTAAAGAGTTAATCGGGAGATATAAACCTTCCGTGCTTTTTACAGACGGAGAATGGCTCAATACAGCCGAGCAATGGCATGCAAAAGAGTTGATTGCGTGGTATTACAACACCGTTGGACCGGAAGCGATTGTTAACGACCGATGGGGGAGTGGTGCCGATTATGGTTACAAAACGCCGGAATACAGCTCCGGAATTACCGATACAACCCGTCCTTGGGCGGAATGTCGCGGTTTGGGGCGCTCCTTTGGACTCAATCGCAATGAGCCGCTGTCGAACTATTTGACTTCTGAAGAGCTGATCCAGCATTTTGCCAAACTGGTGGCTGCCGGTGGTGGGATGACCTTGAATGTGGGACCTGCCGCAGATGGGCAGATTCCTTTGTTACAGCAAGAACGCTTGCTCGATTTGGGTAATTGGTTGAAAGTCAATGGAGAAGCGATTTATGGATCCAGACCTTACACCCACTTTTATGAAACTAAGGGTGTGGAATTGATTCGAATCGATCCGCAAATCAATTTCAATTGGGTGAGAAATGCACCGGATAAAGCGTTGACCTACGATCATTTTCAGATTCGATGGGAAGGGAAACTGTTGGCTCCTGTTTCCGGAGAGTACATTTTTGAAGCTAAAGCGGATGAATTTATGACGCTTTGGATCGACGGGAAGAAGATCTTTTCAAATTGGGTATCAGCAGAAAATTCTGACAGTAATGCTCAGGAAGCGGCGGATGCACAGGCTTTAAAAGGAACCATTCGTTTGGAAAAAGGAAAACAGTACAATATCAAGATTGAATATGAGGAGAAAACCCATGAAGCCAGAGCGACTCTCTACTGGAGTTATCCGAATCAGGAGAAACAGGTGATTCCCGGTCAATATTTCCAAACTCCGGAGAGTGCCGGTTCGCAACCCGGATTGTTGGGGGTTTATACCTGCGAAAAGCCCTATATTGCTTACACAACCCAACCCGGTAAATTGTACGCCATCACTTTGGAATTTCCTGATAATCAGTTGGTTCTGCCTGTTGAAAAGCCAAAAGGAAATGCCAAAGTTCGATTTTTAGACCTCAAAGAAATGGAACTGCCCTGGAAATATGTCAACAATCAGCTCATTATTGACACATCCGGAATTCCTTTTTCAGCCATTCAATCGAAAGGTGCCTGGGTTTTTGAAATTGAGATATAACAAAAGGACAATAATTAGCGTTATTGATAAGAGAAATCTGTAAATAATTGCGTTATGATGTCTAAAACTTTTCGTAAAATTGCCTTATTATTACTCCTTTTTATAGGTGTAACCTCTTCATTATCAGCTTCTTCTTCTTTTTTAAATAAAAATAAAAGGGGGGCAGAAAGTTTCTCACTGGGCCCAAAAGCATCGCTCCACTTCAACCGGATCTACTTCAATGAAAATTTCAGATCCTCATTTGAACCGGGCTTCGAATTAGGATTATTTATGAGAGTAGGTAATCGGTTTTACTTTCAGCCGGAGTTACTTTACTCTTTCCGATCTTTCGATTATAACCTCATGCTGGACGAAATCAACACCAATATAGAAGCGCAAAGCCATTATGTGGTTCTGCCTCTTGGATTGGGAGTTAAGATTCTGAATGGCACGAGTTCCAATGTTAGAATCTTTGGTGGTGCCAAGTTAGGATACAGGATCTCCACGAATTGTGAATATGTAGAACAGTTGATGAATCCGTTGGAAATAGGTTATGAAGTAGGTTTTGGTATTGATATTTGGCGCCTCACGCTGGATTTTGGCTATAATGCTTTCTATTCAAAACCTGAAAGAAAAGAAATATCCGACGGCGCCATCTGCCAATCGGTTTATAATCTGGGGATAGGATTCAAGTTTTAATTACGAATTACGAATTACGAATTACGTTTTTTTATTCTGGATCATTTGTATTTGAGGCGACACGATTTTTCATACTGATCTGTATTTTTCCAAGGATTTTACAAATTTCTTCTGCATTTGAGAGTAGGCTTTCTGTCTCTTCAGCACTTAAATAATTAGTTGCTTGCAGTAGTTTTAACCAAAAAATGGATTCCCGAGCTTCTTTGTATGAAATGCTAATTTTATTCAAAAAATCTTTATCAGATTGGGCACCGATTGATTCTTCAATATTTGCACCAATTGATGTTCCACTTTTAAGTATTTGTTTTGAAAGAACAAACTCCTTTTTCTCATTGGTTAAATATTTATACAAATTTACGATTCTAATAGCAAATGCAAAGGATTTCTCTTGAATAATATTGTCACTTTTCATAATTTGTAGTTGATGTTAGTAGATTTCAGTTTTTGATTTGTGGTTTGTAGTTAAAATATGCTATTCCTTTTTACTCGTAATTCGTAATTCGTAATTGTATTCCAGAATCCCCAAAAAACTACCTTTTAGATGCCATTTAGCAAATTCATCGCGTTTATCCCCAGCAAAGGTCCAGCAGGTCTTTCCAGGGTACTTGCGCATGTTCGGCAATGAGGGGGTCGCAGATGTTGCCGTAAAATAGATAGACGGAACTGACCAGCTCCGGATTCCATCGAACGCTGTTTTTGAGGTTGTTGGTGTGCGAAAAGATTTGAATCAGAGAGGAGAGCAGCACTCCTAAAGCGTATGTTTGATCCTGGAAACTATAGTTGCTATCTAAAATGAAAGGAAGAAAGAGCATCCCATTTCTATCTTTGTACCGATTCAAGGCAATGGCGCTGATCTTTAACTTGTACAAAATTTGCGCCATGGTATGATCGATGGAATCTTTCTCAACACAACTCAACAGAATCTGACGTTCCCGCATAAAAGGAACCTGATCATCCGTGAAAGGAGTGTACTGGATCAAAACTTGAGATTTGCTGATGATGTAGATCGGATTGTCGCATAATTCGACACCGGTCTCAGAAAGCATCAAATCACTGATCTGATAAGGCTCTCCAAAACCACGTTCCACCATGACATGCAAACCGCTCTCTACCAAAGTACCTAGCTGCTCAATAGTAATCAATAGTGGATCTTCAGAATCTTGGTTCTTTAAAAAACCAATAGAGTATTCGCGAGTTGAGGTGTCCAACGTCAACTCTTGGGTAGCAGTATCAATATTTTGGTTAGGTTTTTCGTGCATGTGTTTGAGTTAGGTTAAGATTCTAAGTAACAGACCACCTCGCGGGTGTCAGGGGATAGTTGATTGATTTTGACTACAACATAGGGAGGTTTCAATAGGTGATCTACTTTTTCAGGCCACTCGATAAAACAGTAGTGACCGCTCTCAATGTAATCATGAACTCCCAGGTCGATCACCTCCTGATCTTTTTCAATACGGTAAAAGTCGAAGTGATATATCGGTTCCTGTTGTTGAGTCCAATATTCGTTAATAATTGCAAAAGTGGGACTGGTGACACCGCTGACCACGTCCAGCTGGTCACACAAAGCCTTGATCAGTGTGGTTTTTCCTCCGCCCATTTCTCCATAAAAAAGATAAACAGATTCTTGCGGATATAATTCCAAAATCGCTTCGGCGATATCTTCGATGTTGTCTAATGTAAGTATAAAATTATACATAATGTGCAAAGTTAAGCATAATTTGATGAACGGGTTGTGCAATCACCTGAACAATCTGCATGTTCAGATTTTGAGCGGCTTGTTTTAGTTGTTCTTGAAAGTGGAAACCGAGTGAACCTACAACATGCCAAGCTATAGATTCTGTTTTGAAATAGCGCTGCTGCTCCTCAAAAAAATGAGTAAAGTTCAGTGTTACAATCTGTTGTACTTCCGGATCGGCAATCTCCTTTTTAAGAAAAAGAGGAATGGTAGCCATCCACTTTTCCGGTTCAATATCGCGATACAGAAGATGTAACACCCGGGCTCTGTCCACCTCGAATTCACTTTCAAAACACTGTTTTAAGGAGTCTGAAAGCACTCCTTTGAGGTAATATTGCAAAAAGAGCTTTCCCAAATAGATTCCTCCTCCTTCATCGCCCAGCAGATAGCCCAAAGAGGGCGCCAAATTGGTGATTTGCTCACCATCGTAATAACAAGCGGCGGAGCCGGTGCCCAAAATAGCGACATATCCCGGCTGATCTCCACAAGTGGCATGGCAAGCTCCCAACAGGTCGGAATGAACCACTACAGAAGCCGTTGGGAAGAGGGGTTGAATGATCTCTTTTATTTTTTCCTGATTATGGAGGGGCATACATCCCGCACCATAGTAAAGAATCTCCTCGATAGCCTCGCCCTTTTCTCCTCCAATCGTTGCAGCAAATTGTTTCATGATTCGCTCAATCTGCTTTTTAGAGGTGTAATTGGCATTGATTCCCTCTAGTTGAAACTGAGTTGTATCACCCTGTGAGTCAACTAAAAGAAATTCCGTTTTGGTAGCGCCACTATCGATAAAAACTCTCATCATATTCTATTTCAGTAGTCTATTCCGTGCTATGGAATAGGGATTTTCTCTCTTGTAGGTAGAGTTTTTGAATTTTTGAATTAAAGGGTGATTCTCCCACGAGTTATCACCGGTGAAGTAAGCCTGGAAGATTTGATCCGCCTGATCATAGTTATCTACTCCCAACTGTTCGCAGTCGTGGGAACTGATTCCCAGACCATCAATCGGAGTGGCTTCAATACAGGCTTCCAATGCAGCTTTTTGTGCCTCATTGCAGGAAGCCAAAAAATGTTTCGCAACGCGATACACTTCCGTTTTCCATAAGTGGAATAGGGGAGCGTAGTCGCCCACATCACCGTGCAGAGTCCAGAAACCGGTGAGATACTCGGTATAATTATCGGTGCCAATCACGATGCCTCCCTCTTTTTGAGCTAAATCGTAAATCATCATCATCCGCATTCTCGCTTTGATATTCCCTAAACGTAAACGCGTACGCAAACTTTGATCCTCAACGGTGATCCATTTGCGAAACTCAAAATAGAGCGGTGTCAAATCCAGATGCTCAAACTGAGTACAAAACGCTTCGCCGATGGCTATGGAGCGGGCAATCTCATCCTCCGGATTGGTCTCTATGGTGATCGATCTTCCTATCAAAGGAATGCCGTTTTTTTTGCAAACCGGAGCCAAAAGAGCCGCACAGAGTGCACTGTCAATTCCTCCTGATACACCCAAGACTAAAGCCTTGAGACGGTATGACTGAATATATTGTTCTACCTCACTCTGAATGGTATCAATCACTCTATCAAGCTGATCGCTGTTTTCAATCATTGGAAAATAGGAAGAATCGGGTGTTTTCATATTAAATGTTCACTTCAATCTGCAAAGATAATAAATTATCATTAATTTTGCGCATCATTTCGAAAAAGACCCAATATATGATTTCGCTCAAGAAGATTCCTCACACTTTTACCATTGTTTTTGCTCTGATTATTATTTGTGCCGTAGCAACCTGGATAGTTCCCGGGGGTGCCTACCAACGTGAAATAATCGTTGTGGATGGAGTGGAAAGATCGGTTGTAGATCCTGACACCTTTGAAGAAGTACCCAACAAACCACAAACCTGGCAAATCTTCAGTGCTTTTTACAAAGGATTTGTCCGCACTTCCAATATCATTGTGTTTATCTTTATGATTGGAGGGGCTTTTTGGGTTATGAATCAAACGGAATCGATTCAGGTTGGTGTTCAGGGTTTTGTGAAGATGCTTGAAAAGTGGGAACATCTCGCCTTTTTGCAGAAGATCGGAGTGAATAACATCGTACTCACGATGGTGATTATCCTTTTTAGTCTGTTTGGCGCTATATTTGGGATGAGTGAAGAGACGATCGCCTTTATTATCATCTTCATTCCGCTCTCCATCTCCATGGGGTACGACTCCATTGTCGGGGTTTTGATTTGTTACGTAGCGGCGCATGTGGGCTTTGCGGGGGCATTGCTTAATCCGTTTACAATTGGGATAGCACAAGGTTTTTCAGGGTTACCCACTTTCTCCGGAATTGAGTATCGCTTTATTGTTTGGGTTATCCTGACCACGATAACCATTGTCGTAACGCTGTTGTACGCCAGAAAGATCAAACGCAACCCTAAAAAGTCGATGATGTACAGTTTGGATCAATATTGGCGTGACCGGATTGTGGATCAGGAGGAGAAAGAGTCCCCTAAGGGAACGATAGCCTCTTGGGTGGTGTTTGGCATCATTGCGGCAGTACTCATCTATTGTGCGTTCACGATAACTTATACAACGATCCATATCGGAAACGGTACATATGTCCTCCCCCTATTTCCTATTCTTGCCGTATTATTCTTAGTATTAGGAGCTTACACGCAGTTTCGCTCACTGCACAGCTTTGTCCTTGTTATTTTGCTTTTCACGATTTTAGTCTTGATTGTCGGGGTGCTGGGCTACCAATGGTATGTAATGGAGATTGCGACACTCTTCTTTGCGATGGGCATTTTGAGCGGAGCTGCTTTCTCGATGTCGCTCAATACGATTCTAAAAAGCTTTTTGGATGGCTGTAAAGATATTATGAATGCCGCTCTGATTGTAGGGTTGGCTGGCGGGATTATCATTATTTTGGAGGATGGACAAGTGGTTGATACACTGCTACATAGTGTGGCTGGTTTGCTACGCGATTCCGGAAGAGTTCCCGCTATTGGGGGTATCTACGTAATCCAAAATCTGTTGAATATTCTGATTCCGTCCGGTTCTGCGAAGGCAGCGTTAACGATTCCGATGATGGCGGAGTTTTCCGATATTATCGGTATTCACAGACAACTCACCGTGTTGGCATTCCAGTTTGGAGACGGATTTACCAATATGATTACTCCCACTTCCGGCGTACTCATCGGAGTTTTGGGTGTAGCACGAATCCCTTATTCAAAATGGGTGAAATTTATTTTCCCTTTCATTATCATGCTGATTATCATCGGTTTTCTACTCCTTTTACCTCCGCTTTATTTCCCATTTAACGGCTTCTAACTGTGGACACTAAAATTATTTTCTCCATTCTCGAAATCCTCGGCGTAATATTAGGGTTGATCTACATCTATTACCAGTACAAGGCGTCATATAAGCTGTGGATCTACGGTCTGATTATGTCGATATGCTACATTTTGGTTTTTCTTCATGCCGAAGTGTACTATTGGGCTACATTGAATCTGTATAACTTGATTATTCAGGTTTTTTCTATTTGGAATTTAAAAAAAGGGGGGCAGGACACGACTCCCTTGGGGGAACGGGTATCACCCATACCAGTCAAGTATTACCCTTTAGTTATCTTAGCCATTGCGATTTTATCGCTCCCCTTGAGTTACATTGCGATACATTATCTTAATTCCCCCATTCCCGTCCCTGAAGCGATTTCGACAGCCATCAGCATTGTCGCCATGGTAATCCTCGCCAGATATTACATCGAACATTGGATTTTATGGATCATCGTAGATATCTTCTACACCGTATACAACATCACCCTGGGATTATACTTCACCTCATTCCTCTACCTGGTTTACACCATCGTCGCAATTATGGGATACATCAAATGGAGGAAGTTAGCAAGGAAGAAGGTGGAATGATTTCGGATTTCGGATTTCGGATTTTTTTGAAGGCGGAAGGCGGAAGGCGGAGGGCGGAATGAAATTTCGGAATTAATTAATTATCACGTTTTATTTTAGAGACGCAAAGCATTGCGTCTCTACGGCATAATCCCTTCGAAACATATGACTTGTATTTTTCGACTTTTAATTACTTCTGACTTTCGACTTTTAAATAACCCCGAAGGGGTGACATTATTATAGCAAAATATTGACCCCAAGAGCCCAAAGAACCCCGTAGGGGTGGCATGATTGTAAAATAAAAAATGAGAGGTTGAATTTTTATTTTATCGTAAAATTTTAATTAAGTGGCTGATTTCCGCCTTTTTTTGGTTCGTAATTCCTAATTGTTACGGCGTATTAGTCGTTTGCTGGTTTGTCGTACTGTTTTGTGTATTTCGGTTCTGTCTGTTTCCTCTGTTGGTTCTGTTGCCTCGGTTGCGGGTATTTCTGTTGGTTTGATTAGCCTGATTAGTTGGATTCGTTTGATTCGTTTGATTCGTTTGGGTGTTTTGAGCAGTTTGGCTAGTTTGGCTAGTTTGACTATTTTGATTGGTTCTCTTTTTTACGTTACCTCTGGCGGGTCTTTTTTCAGCGTTTTTGATGTTTTTCTTATATTTTGCAAAGGTTGTAAAATAGAGAATGATGGAGATTAAAATGAGCAGTATGTTCAGAGACAAGATGCTCCATGTAAAGTATTGATTTCCAATTTGTAAGATATACTCTTTGCAAAATGTCAGTAGTAAAACAACGATCTGAGAGGCTAAGATAAACCAGAAAAATATCTTGTGGAAATCGGGGAGGAAGTTGCAGATTTTCTTCTCCTCAGGATTGCAAAGATCTCCAAATAATCTTTGGTAATCATTCTTTCCGAGGTGCTTAAAACTGATTTGTTTGCTTAGATACTGGTCTCTGCGAAGAGAGTACCCTAAGTTCAGTGTGATGGCAATAAGGAAAGTCAGGATACCCAGCACCACCGCGGAGGTTACCAATAACACTCCGTAGGAGTAAACCGGAACATCATAAAAGTTACCCACTACAGTTTGTGTTGCCGGCATAGTCGAATGGGTATGCGTATAGATGTAACCAAACGCTCCAAAAACCACCAATAGTGCAATTAAAAATGGCACAAAGATCCTTTTTTGCTGATTTCTATTATCCTCAAATCGAGAATGTAACCTATTTAATATCTGTTCTTTTAATTTCATAATTTGTATTGTTATTAAAATATTTCTTTAATTTGTTTTTTATTTTTCCAATTAAACTCCCAACCCCCCAAAAGCCCAAAATAATCTCAAACCAATCTACAAAGGTACAAAATTTTTGCAAATTGGCGGGAGGGAGGGGGATAAAGGTGGGGAAAATATAAAGAATAATTTTTATGGTTTACTATTTATGACAGATTTGGATATGAAATACTACAGGTAATTTTGACGCATTTTTTGTCTGATTATTATTACCATTTCTTAATCGTTTTGTTCTCTGTTAATAATTTGTTCAACTTTTTCAAAGATTATCTTTTCATAGTTGTCGAACTGTGATTTTATAAATTCCTGATTGTCAGTGCTTTCATAATAGTTCACTATAGATGAAGGTACTCCAAAGTCACTTGCAATTCTTCCATATTCAGTTAAAGCATTGTATTCAAGTTTAGTCAATAATTTGTCGAGTCCGGCAATGTCTTCAAATAGTTGATTACTTTTTTTTGACAGAGATAATTTGTACATAATGTTAAAAACACCAAGATATTTAACTACTTGATATTTAAGTATATTATAAACAAATTCTGAGGTTTCTGAAATTGCTTTATCAACGCTTTTATTTTGACTTAATTTGAATCTTATAGAGCCTAAAAAACCTTCAGTTAGATAATAATGGACTAAATGTGTCAAAGTGGAATATTCTTCATTTTCCCCTTTGTATTCAATTAGAAATTTTGTTTTTTGATTTAAGACAAAAGGTTCAATGATATTCAATATGGTTTGAAATCCATCATAATCGATATCCATTTTATAATTAATTTGTCTGATCAAATTTTGTATAAATCTCAATTCTTTTATTGTCAAATTTTCAATTCGGTCATAGAGTGCTATTTTTTGTGATCGACTTATAACTTTGTATGATGAAAAAATAAAGTCAGGAATGTTTTTCTCTCTTTGTAATGTTTCAATTTCTTGTTTTCGCTCCCGGTCTTCTGTCTTTAAAAACTCATCTTTAGTGATAAACAAGTCAATTTCGTCTTTTGGAGAATTTATATCAAAATTTTTGTGCTTGATTCCTTCACCTTCTGATTCTATCACTTTCATAAAGTTGTTTTGTAAAACAATAACTCTACCACTATAGTGAAATAGAAATCTACCTGCACGACCTGCAATATTTTTAGCATCAAATTTTTTCCATCTTTGATCCAGCAATATTTAGGTTCTCTTTATTTTTTCTTATCGCTAATAAATTGTTTTTTAAATATTTATCAGATAAAGAATTAGATATTTTTTTGAGGACATCATCTATTGCAGTGCTATAGCTTTTATGAAACTTGCTTTCACCGAACCAAAGCTGTATTTTTGAATTACTTTCTATTAAATGGTATGAATCATATCCTTTAGCTTCAGAGTTTTCTATTGGGCTGTAAAAATATCCCTTGGAAATAAGAGAGTCTACGCCGTAAATTACCTTTAAAATAGCATATAGGACTACTTCACCGAAGAAGCCATATTTTAATTGAACTTCATCCGAATCATCATCATTGAATCTTATTCTTTCTTGTAGAGCAGTTTCAAGAAGGTCATTGTAGTCGCTATCGTTTATTTCAAATTCGTTAAATGAGTATTCAATTATTGAGTTATAAATAATTTCTGAAAGGTTATTTTGATCTACTGCTTCGTAGCATTTATCATTACAAGTAGAAAGAATAGTTTTTTCAATAGATAATTTGGCATGAGGTAAGTCGTACTTATATACAATTGTTCTATTGATTAAATCTAATAAATTCTTTCTCATGTTATTATTTTTACAGAATCTTATTTTACACTTGCCACTAATACGTGTTTCCCGCTACAAATATACAACAAACCTCAATACAAAACCAGGACAAAATAATTTAGGTATAGACCAAAATGAGTTAACAAGTTAATTTAACGGTAATATGGTTCAAAATTGCTGAATTTACCGCTAAAATAGAGCAGGAGATCACTGCGCTTTTTATATCGGGGGTAGACCGAGTTCGTTGAGGTATTGGTTGTGTTTGGCGGTGGTGGATTGGATTTGTTGGTTGAGTTCGATGAGTTTGGTGTTGACTGCGTTGAGGTCTACCGGGGGTTCTTCGATGGCGGTGCTGACATACCTGGAGATGTTGAGGTTGTAGCCGTTCTTTTCTATCTCTTCCATGGGGACTCTGCGGGAGTAGCGCTCTATCTCTTTTCTGTATTGGTAAGCGTCAACAATCTCCTGTATATGTTTTTCGGTGAGTATGTTCTGGCGTTTTCCTTTTTCATATTGCTCGCTTGCGTTGATGAACAGAACGTCATCCTGCTTTTTGCATTTTTTGAGGACTAATATGGATACGGGAATCCCTGTTGAGTAGAATAGATTGGAGGGTAAGCCGATCACCGTGTCGATGTGGTTGTCTTTCAATAGTTTAGTGCGTATTCTTTCTTCCGCTCCGCCACGGAATAGTACGCCGTGAGGCAATATTATTGCCATTACGCCTTCTTTGCCTAAGAAGTGGAATCCGTGTAGCAAAAATGCAAAGTCGGCGGCAGATTTGGGTGCTAAACCATAGCTTTTAAATCTGAAGTCATCTGCTAAGGTGTCATCCGGATCCCAGCGCAAGCTGAAGGGTGGATTGGCAACGATGGCGTCGAAATCTATCTTTTTGGCAGGATTGATCTCGCTGAAGATGTTCCACTGATTGAGTAAGGTGTCGCCGTGAA
>JGI24711J26586_10001927_pt1 | contig 15303 bp, 10 predicted proteins | sample BioPla3DNA1_FD_26586 | JGI IMG/M metagenome (IMG submission 26586)
TCGGCGCTGCCCTCCCCTCTATGTCCGAAAACAAAATCTTCTCCCACAACGAACTGTGTTACATTCAGCTGCTCTCTTATATCGTCTATAAACTGCTGCCATTTCATCCTCATCATGGTTTCGGAAAAGTGGAGATAGATGACACTCTCTATCATAAAGCGCTTTTTTATGAGCTCTGTTCTGCCTTCGAGATCGCAAATGAGTTCCACCTGCTCTTTTTTCACCAGCAGATCCGGATGGAGATCGAAGCTGAGAACTGTGGAGCGCAAGCCTTTACTCTCGGCAATCTCTTTAGTTTTCCTGAAAAGCTCGGCATGTCCTATGTGTGCGCCGTCGAAAACTCCCAGTGCCGCAACTCTCGCCTTTTTTTCCATTCTACACCTCGTAAAAACTTTTTATTATCTTTAAGCTTCCATCTTTAAACTCGCTGAAAGCCAAAAACTCTTTTTCATCAGAGTAAGTTCTGTATCGTCCCTCGGAAAGCTCTTTATTAATTTCGTTTCCGTTTTTAACCCTTTTTGTTTCTTCGGGGTTCAGTATGACTTCGGGATATTCGGAAAAGAGCGTATCCACAGGCAGAATTCTTTTTAGGAGGGCCTCTCTGCCAATCTTAGAGGCCTCGTTTATATCTATGGCGTCCTTGACGCTAAATTTTCCGATACTCTCGCGCCTGAGCTTTGTCACTGTGGCAACGGTGCCCAGGCTTCTGCCTATATCCATGGCCAAAGACCTTATATAGCTGCCCTTGGAGCAGGAAACTCGGATTTTATAGTCTTCATCTTCTTTTCCGAGCAGCTCTATCTTATTTATAAAGATTTTTCGGGGTTTAACTTCGACATTGCGGCCGGCTCTTGCGTATTTATAGAGCGGTTTGCCATCTACTTTTATTGCCGAGAAAATCGGAGGAGTCTGCTCGCTCTCGCCCAAGAAGCCTTCTATCGTTTTTTTAACCTCGCTCTCGCTTAGCGAGACTTTTTCTTCTTTTATCACTTCGCCTGCCAAGTCATAACTATCGGTTTCCAAACCAAAGCGAATGGAGAAGACATAGCTCTTCTCCTCTTTTTCGGCAAACTGCGAGGCTCTTGTTCCCCTTCTTATCAGGCAGAGCAGAAGTCCGCTCGCCATAGGGTCCAGTGTTCCGGCATGGCCTATCTTTCTTTCTTTTAATATGCCCCTGAGCTTGGCCACAATGTCGTGGCTTGTAAAACCCAAGGGCTTGTCTATAAGCAGGATTCCGCTTATTGCTTCCATATTCTTTCTATCTCGCTCACGAGCATATCTATTATTTTTTCCGGCGCCAAATCTGATTTGAAGCCTGCCGCTCCGGGGTGGCCTCCGCCGCCATAGAGCCTTGCAAGACGCGACACATCAAAGCCCGGCCTGGCTCTGAGTGAAACCTTCATTCTGCCGCCGGAAAGCTCCCGTACGAATATCGCAACTTCCGCGATATCCACCGAGCCCGGGATATGGGCTATGTCTTCCAGATCATCCTCCGTGGCTCCCACAGAGGATATGAGGTCCGCCGTCAGAATCGAGCTTGTCACCCTTCCGTCCAAATGATAGCCTATCTCGGAGTACATACGAGCATAAATGGCTATTCTTGCCCTGCTGTTGGATCTGAAAAACTTGACATTTATGCCCTTCTGGTCGGCGCCCGCAACTACGAGCTCCGCCGCAGTACTCAGGCAGGATGCGTTTGTATTCGTATATCTGAAGCAGCCCGTGTCGGTTGTTACCGCGATATAGAGAAGGTTTGCCTCCTCCTCGGTAAGAGAGCAGCCCAGCTCAAGAATAAGCCTGTATACAAGCTCTCCGCAGGCGGCATTTTCGGCATTGAGCAAAAGCCTTTTGCCATATCCCGTGTTTGAGCCGTGGTGATCTATGACGAGATCAATGTCAATATCCCTGTGATAGGGAAGCATTTTTTGGTCGGCTACATCGACCGAGATGTAGCAAATATCGCCTTCTTCGGGCTCGCCGAGATAATTCTCGACATAGCTTAAGTATCTTTCGCTTATCTCGGGATTATTATGACAGCAGGCCCGCTTACCTGTTCGGCGAAGAGCAGAGCAGAGCGCCGCTCCGCTGCACAGAGTATCGCCATCCGGGTGCTCGTGGCTGAGTATTAAAAAGTTGTCCCGCTCTTTTATAAATTCGGCGGTCTCTTTTAGGCTGAGTCTCTTACTCATTCTCGGCCTCTTCATCTTCGTCTTGCTTTATATCCAATTTGTTTAAGAGGCTCTGTATGTGAGCGCCGTACTCCAGAGAGCGGTCTATTTCAAAAATAAGCTCGGGAGTGTAGCGAAGGTCGAGCGAGGCTCCAAGCTCGCGACGGAGCCAAGATGAACCGGACTGCAGCCCTTTGAGCAGGCTTTCTTCCTTATCGTTTTTCATGGTTGAAACCATCACCTTGGCATAGCGGAGGTCGCCCGTGACGCTGACCTTGCTCACACTGAGAAGATCGTGCTCGGTAATCCTCGGGTCCTTGACTTTTCGGAGGAGCTCCGAAAGTATGATTTGTATCTCGTCGTTAATGCGTTCCAGTCTTTTTCCTCTGGGCAAGCTTTACTCCTTTATCTGCTTCATGGAAAACACTTCTATGATATCTCCCTCGTGAATGTCGTTGTATTTTTCCACCTGAAGTCCGCATTCGTAGCCCGCAAGCACTTCCCTTACGTCGTCCTTGAAGCGCTTGAGCGAGGCGAGTTCTCCTTCGTGTATGACTATATCGTCTCTCAAGATTCTGACATTGCTGTTTCTTGTGATTTTGCCGTCCTGCACATAGCAGCCGCAGATTGTGCCCAATCTGGAGACCTTGTATATCTTTCGGACCTCGAGATGTCCGTCGATGACCTCTTTAAAGGTCGGGTCAAGCATACCCTTCATGGCCGCTTCTATCTCGTTTATGCAGTCGTAAATGACTCTGTAGGTGCGGATTTCAACATCCTCGCGCTCTGCCTGATCCTTGGCAAGCTTGTTCGGTCTTACATTAAAGCCGACTATGATAGCGTCTGTTGCTGAAGCGAGCATTACATCCGACTCGGAGATTGCGCCCACTCCGCCGTGAACCACCTTTACCTTGACCTCTTCGTTGGAGAGTTTCTCCAAGGAGTTTGTGACCGCCTCGACAGAGCCCTGAACATCGGCTTTAACGATGATGGCAAGCTCCTTCATCTCGCCGCCCTTGATGTGGGCAAAGAGATTGTCCAGCGTTATCCTTCCGCTTGAGGCCGCCGCCTTGTCGCGCTCCTCCTGCTTTCTCTCTTCGACAAGCTCCCTGGCCAGACGCTCGTCTTCGACAACATAGAAGCTGTCGCCCGCTTCGGGAACATCGCTGAGACCCGAAATTTCAACGGGTATTGAGGGCCCTGCGCTCTTTACGCTCCTGCCCTTATCGTTGGTCATTGTTCTTATTTTACCGACGGTGGTGCCCGCAATGATGACATCTCCGTGATTCAGGGTGCCGTTTTGTACGAGCACTGTCGTGAGCGGGCCTCTGCCTCTATCGAGCTTGCCCTCTATGACAACACCGCTGGCAAGTCTGTCGGGATTTGCCTTGAGATCCTCCATCTCGGCGACGAGAGCGAGGTTTTGCAGGAGCTCATCTATGCCCTCACCTGTCTTGGCCGAAATGTTGCAGATTATCGTATCTCCGCCCCACTCCTCGCTGACCAAGCCGCGCTCGGCGAGCTGCTGCTTGACTCTGTCGGGGTTTGTGCCCGGGATATCTATCTTATTTACCGCAACTACTATCGGAATTTTGGCCGCCTTGGCGTGGTTTATGGATTCTATTGTCTGGGGCTTGACGCCGTCGTTTGCGGCAACCACCAAAATCGCTATATCCGTTATTCCCGCGCCCCTGGCTCTCATCGAAGTAAAAGCCTCGTGCCCCGGGGTATCGAGGAAGGTAATCTTTTTATCTTCAATTCTGACCGTGTAGGCGCCTATATGCTGAGTGATGCCGCCGGCCTCGCCGGCCGCAACATTGGCCTTTCTTATTCTGTCGAGGAGGCTTGTCTTGCCGTGGTCGACATGTCCCATGACAACAACGACCGGCGCTCTGGGCCTCAAGTCCTTTTCTTCGTCGTCCGTCTGGTCGATGAGAATTTCTTCTTTGCTAACTATTACCTCTTTTTCTACGAGGCAGCCGAGCTCATTGGCCACGAATTCTGCCGTATCGAAGTCTATCATGTCTGAAAGCGAAGCCATGACGCCGCCTTTTACAAGTGTGCGCACTACCTCGGCTCCCGTTTTCTTCATGCGTGAAGCGAGCTCTCCGACATTGATGTAATCGGGTATCATTACAGTGAGCTGCTGCTGTTTGGCAAGCTCAAGCTGTTTTCTCTGCTTTTTGTTCTGTTCTGCGAGTCTCTTTTGAGCCTCGCTCATCATCTGATTTTTGAGACTGCTCTTCTGCCTTCTGCGGGATTTTCTGCCGCCTTCTCCGCCTTTACCTGCCANCCTGTCGTACTTCTCATCATACTTTTGNGGNTTGTAGTCGGCCTGCCGCATATCGACTACGCGGCGCTCGGGTGTGCGGCGCGCAGGAGGGGCGCTTTGNCTCTGCGGCTTTGCTGCTGCGGNTTTTATATCCTCAGCCTTTCTNACAATTTTGGCGCGCGGCTGGNCCTTGGCGGGCTCTTTTCTTTCGCTCGCCGCGGCAGTATCTGCCTTCTTAGTCTCGGTCTTCCCTGCCGCCGTCTTCTTTTCCTTAGCGGGCTTCTCATCGGGCTTTTTAAAGGGCAAGTACAGCTCTTCCTCCGTCCTTCTCCCTTGCTTATCTATAAGATACTCAAAGACAATGGAGAGTTCTTCATCCTCCAAAACCTTCATATGGTTTTTGGGTTTTTCGGCGTAGTTTTCCAGAATCTCGGAAATCTTCTTTGATGTTGTTCCGAAATCCTTTGCCACTTCATGTACCCTGTATTTAATTCGAAGCATAATATTCCTCCCCGTTAAGTCCGGTTTGTCTGTTTTCTTTATCTTCCCGCCCAGCAAGGGGCAAAGTTTAACTTTCTTCTATCCTTCTTAAAAAGAGCTCTGCAAGCCCTTTGTCGCAAATTGCGGCTATCGCCGTGTTTTTTCCCAGTCCGAGGGCGTGAGCCAGCTCCGACATGGAAAACGGAGCGCAAATTGTCCTGATATTCTGCTCGGCTGCAAGTCTTTCGATTCGGCCTTTTGTTTTTTCACTGGTATCCGATGCAAAAACAAGAAGATTTGCTTCTTTTTTTCTTAGCGCTTCTTTCACCGAATCGAAGCCGTACTTGAGNCTGCCGGCCTTTTTGCAAAGGCCTAAAATCGGCAGCAGCCTATTCGTCTTCATCTTCCTCCGCCTGCTCCTTGAGCTCGTCCAAAAGNCTCTCTTCTATCTTCACCTCAAGCGCGCGCTCNATCGCGCGGCTCTTTANNGCCTTGGACAGACAGTCCTTATTCGGACAGACATAGGCTCCTCTGCCGGGCTTTTTACCCTTNAGGTCGAGGCTCACCTCGCCCTCTGGGCTTCTTACCACCCTCATNAGCTCTTTTTTGGGCTTCATTTCTCTGCAGCCCAGACATTGACGCAGGACTTGCCTCTTAGCCATCTCGACTCCTTATCTCAAAGGTTCTCGTCGGGTCTGATGTCTATCTTGTAGCCCGTGAGCTTCGCCGCCAATCTTGCGTTCTGGCCCTCCTTGCCTATTGCAAGAGAGAGCTGTGAGGCGGGCACTACCACCTGGCAGGCCTTGCTGCCGTCCTCGGCTAAAGTTACGCTGACAACCTCGGAGGGCGCAAGAGCCGAGGCCACATATTCCGCCGGATCCTCGCTGTATTTTATAATGTCTATCTTCTCGCCGTAGAGCTCGTCCACGACTGCCGATACTCTGCCGCCTCTGGGGCCTACACAGGCGCCTATCGGATCGAGATCGGGGTCGTTCGTGTGAACTGCCATCTTGGTGCGGCTTCCCGCCTCGCGGGCGATGGACTTTATTTCTACCTCTCCGTCGAAAATCTCGGGAACTTCCACCTCGAAAAGGCGCTTTACAAGATTCGGATGCGTGCGGCTTATCATCACCTGCGGGCCCTTTGAAAGCTTTTTGACCTCGACGACATAGACCTTTATNCTGTCGCCCTCGCGCAAAATCTCNTCTTTGATGCGCTCGGCAGGGGGGAGCATGGTCTCGGTGAACTCGTTGTTTGAGCTGAGTCTCACAAATACTGCGCCTGTTCTCGGCTCCACNCGGCTNACCACAGCGGAGAGAATCTCNCCCTCTTTGGAGTTGAACTCTTCATATATAATTCCGCGCTCGGCTTCTCTGATNCCTTGAATTATTACCTGCTTGGCTGTTTGAGCCGCTATTCTGCCGAATTTTTTGACCTCGACGGGAATGGCGATTTCGTCTCCCAGCTTTATGCGCTTTCTTATCTTTTTCGCATTTTCCAGGCTTATTTCGGTGGTCTCGCTTTCGACCTCTTCGACAACCTGCTTGATTACATTCATTTCCACGCGCTTCTTCACGGGGTCTATATTTACCCTCACATTGTCACCGAAGCGCGGGTTGTCCTTGCGGAAGGCTGCCAAGAGCGCCTGCTCTATTTTCTCGAAAATATAGTTTGAAGGTATTCCCTTCTCTTTTTCGAGCTCTTCAATTGCGGCAAAAAAATCTGCGTTCATTTCTACTTCCTTTTCTCATATGCTTATACGCAGCCTGACCTGCGATATTTCTTTCTTATCTATGCTCTTCTCACTGCCGTTAGCTTCGATAACAAGCTTGCCGTCGCCGTGGCTTATGAGCTTTCCTATGTGAGACTTGCTTCCGTCGAGATTCTTAAAGAGGCGTACTTCGACGGTGTGACCCAGAAAACGCTGAAAATCGCTGTCTCTTTTGAGCTCTCTTTCAGCTCCGGCCGAGCTGACCTCGAAGATATATGACTCGGCTATCGGGTCCTCCTTATCCAAGATGGGGTCGAAGGCCCTTGAGAAATGCTCGCAGTCTGAAATGCTTATGCCGCCTTCTTTATCAAGGTAGATTCTGAGGAAAGACTTTCCTCCCTCTTTTTGGAATTCCACATCCCAGAGCTCATATCCCATTTTCTCGGCAAGAGGCCGAGCCAGCTCGCTTATTCTTTCTGTAAGTTTGCTCATTTGAGTCCCCTTAAGTCCCCTTCTTTTCTCAAAGAAAGGAGTGGGCGGCGCCCACTCCTATCATTCTTATGCTTACCTTAGCGATTGTAGCACATATTCCGCAGATTTGCAAGCTTTTACTTCATATTCAGCCCGGTTTTCGGACTGTGCAGGAGGCAGGCGCTGTATCTCGGCTCCTGCCTCCCTTGATTTTTATGAATTAAATCACATTCGTGCGGCTTACCAATACCGAAAGATCGACATATTCATCCGATTCGGACCCGATACTCTCGTCTGTTTCGGCCTCGAATTTCTGATAGAGGCCGAGACCTGTTCCCGCGGGGATAAGCTTTCCTATGATGACGTTCTCCTTGAGACCGACCAATTTATCCACCTTGCCCTTGATTGCGGCATCGGTGAGAACCTTTGTCGTCTCTTGGAAGGAGGCGGCCGAAAGGAAGGATTCCGTTGCCAATGATGCCTTTGTGATACCCATTAGAAGCTGGGTGTAGCCGGCCTCCTTCAAAGGCTCGCCCATTTCGTCGCACTCGCCGTGGGCATTTCTCTGCCTTACTTTCTCGTTGGCCCTTCTTACGGCAGTCATATCTACCGTGGAGCCTGTGAGAAGGCCGGTTGCGCCCGGATCTTCGACTCTGACTTTCTTGAGCATCTGCCTGACGACAATTTCTATGTGCTTGTCGTTGATCTCGACACCCTGCTGGCGATAGACCTTCTGCACCTCGTGCAGGAGATAGTTGCGAACTCCGGGCCTGCCGAATTCATCGTCGTCGACACCGCGAATTCTGAGTATGTCCTGAGGATTGAGAGCGCCGGATGTGAGCTCTTCTCCCTTGTCGACATGCTGCCCGTTCTTAACCAGTATGCCGGCGGAATGGGGCACTGTGTAAACCTTTGTTTCGCCTCCCTCTTCGTCCTGAACACTGATGGAGATCATCTGATTTCTCTTTGCCTCTTCCATGTATACGGTGCCGGAGATTTCGCTGAGAGTGGCTACCTTCTTGGGTTTCCTGGCCTCGAAGAGCTCCTCGACTCTGGGAAGACCCTGTGTGATGTCGCCGCCTGCGACACCGCCGGTGTGGAAGGTTCTCATCGTGAGCTGTGTGCCCGGCTCGCCTATAGACTGGGCGGCTATTACGCCGACAGCCTCGCCCGGATTTACCGGTTTGCCCGAGGCCAGGTTTACGCCGTAGCATCTGGCGCAGACGCCGTATTCGGCATCGCAGCAGGTGACGGAGCGCACCAAGACAGAGTGTATATCGTGGGCCTCCAGTACTTCGGCATCCTCGAACTCGAACAGATGCTCCTCTCCAAAAAGGAGCTCTCCCGTCTTCGGATCGGTGACCGGCTTGGCCGGATATCTGCCCTCTATGCCGGTTCCGAAGGACTGAACCTCGCTGCCCATTTCATAAACTGCTGAAGCAATGACGCCGTCTTTTGTACCGCAATCGTGCTCGCGTATGATGACATCCTGAGACACATCGACGAGCCTTCTGGTGAGGTAGCCCGAGTCGGCTGTTCTGAGAGCCGTATCGGCAAGACCTTTTCTTGCGCCGCGGCTGGATGTGAAGTATTCGAGAACCGTAAGTCCTTCGCGGAAGTTTGACTTGACCGGTATCTCGATTGTCTTACCCGCAGTATTGGCCATAAGGCCGCGCATACCGGCAAGCTGTCTTATCTGATTCATCGAGCCTCTGGCCCCGGAATCGGCCATCATATAGATGGGGTTGTGCTTCTCGAGGCAGTTTTCCAGAGCGCCCGTGACTTCTTTTGTGGTTTTTTCCCACTCGTGAATGACGGAACGATAGCGCTCGTCGTCAGTCATGAGTCCCTTTTATAGATATTCTCAATATCGATGACCTTTCGCTCGGTCTCCTCGATGAGTGTCCTCTTCGCATCGGGGACTGTCATGTCCGCTATCGAAATGGTGATGGCGCCCTTGGTGCTGTAGTGGAAACCAAGGTCCTTTATGTTGTCGAGCACTTCGGCGGAAATCGTAAACCCGTGCTTTTTGATGCACCTGTCGATTATCTTTCCGAGCTTTTTCTTATCGACTCTGAAGTTTATCTCCAGGTCAAAGGCCTGCTCGGGGTCTGTCCTGTCTACAAAGCCGAGGTCCTGGGGAATCGGCTCGTTGAAGATGATTCTGCCCACGGTTGTTGTTATGAGTCTGTACTCTCTCTTTCCGCCCACGATTTTATATGAGCGGAGAAGGATGGGAGCGTGCAGTCCCAAGTCTCCTGCGCTGTAGGCCATTATGGCCTCGGCCGCTGTGGAATAGGCATAGCGCGGCCTGAAGTAGGGGGCTTTGAGACCCTTTTCCTCGGCCTCGTCTCTCTTCTCTACATAGAGGTCTCCGTCAACCAGCTCGCCTACCGGCANATCCGTGTCGCCGGCATCCTCAACATAGACAAACTCCGCGCCCTTTTCCATCTTGCCTATGCGCATTACCGTGAGGTAGTAGGAGCCCAGTATCATGTCCTGTGTGGGCACGTTTACGGGCTTGCCGTCCTGCGGGCGGAGAAGGTTGTTGGCAGAGAGCATCAGTATTCTGGCCTCGGCCTGAGCCTCGGCCGAAAGCGGCACGTGAATGGCCATCTGGTCGCCGTCGAAGTCGGCGTTGTAGGCCGTGCAGACCAAGGGGTGAAGCCTGAGAGCTCTGCCCTCCACGAGTATGGGCTCGAATGCCTGTATTCCCAGTCTGTGCAGTGTGGGCGCGCGGTTTAAGAGCACGGGGTGCTCGGTGATGACCACATCGAGGGCGTCCCAAACCTTTGTCTCCTGACGGCTTATCATCTTTTTTGCGGATTTAATGTTGATGGCCGCTCCGTCATTGACCAGCTTTTTTATGATAAAGGGGCTGAAGAGCTCGAGCGCCATCTCCTTGGGCACGCCGCACTGGTATATCTTGAGGTCGGGCCCGACGACTATAACCGAACGGCCGGAGTAGTCGACGCGCTTGCCGAGAAGGTTTTGACGGAACCTGCCCTGCTTGCCCTTGAGCATATCGGAAAGACTCTTTAAATTTCGCGAGTTAGCGCCTGTTACGGCTCTGCCGCGTCTGCCGTTGTCGATGAGGGCGTCGACGCATTCCTGAAGCATGCGCTTTTCGTTTTTCACTATGATTTCGGGCGCATTTATCGAGAGCAGGTGCTTTAATCTGTTATTGCGGTTTATTACTCTTCTGTAGAGGTCGTTTAGGTCGCTTGTGGCAAAGCGGCCGCCGTCGAGCTGCACCATCGGGCGAAGCTCGGGAGGAATTACGGGCAGAGACTCGATTATCATCCACTCGGGCCTGTTGCCGCTGCTGCGGAAGGCCTCGACAACTTCCAAACGCTTTAGAAGCTTGGCTTTTTTCTGACCTCTTGCGTCCTTGAGCTCCTCATTTATCTCGAGGAAGAGCTTGTCGCAGTCGATGTTCATGAGAAGCTGCTTGACTGCTGCGGCGCCCATACCGGCATCGAAGTCGTCCTCAAACTTCTCGCGCATGTCTCTGTATTCGTCCTCTTCGAGAACTTGGCAATATTCGAGGGGTGTGGTGCCCGGATCGGTAACTATATATGCGCTGTAATAGAGCACCCTGTCGAGAATTTTGGGAGAGATGTTCAGAAGTATACCCATCCTCGAAGGTATCCCCTTGAAATACCAGATGTGTGACACGGGGGCTGCAAGCTCTATGTGACCCATGCGGGTGCGGCGCACCTTGGATTTGGTGACCTCGACACCGCAGCGGTCGCAGATTTTACCCCTGTAGCTTATCTTTTTATATTTTCCGCAGCTGCATTCCCAGTCCTTAGCAGGTCCGAAAATTCTTTCACAGAAAAGACCTTCTTTTTCCGGCTTGAGCGTGCGGTAGTTGATTGTTTCGGGTTTTAAAACTTCGCCATAGGACCAGCGGCGAACCATATCGGGCGAAGCAAGTCCTATCCTAATGGCTTCAAAGGCTGTATATTCCATTATTCCACCTCCGAATCGGAATATTGATCGTCATTGTCCTCGTCGTCGAACTCCTCTTCGTACTCGTCCTCCTCGGACTCGGAATAAATTCCGCCGCTAAAAGAGAATCCGCTCCGGCTCAGCTCCCTGTCCTCGGTAACATATTCCGNTTCGAGGTTGGAAACCATTTCCTCATCGCCGTCGGTTTCTTTGAACTGAATCTCTTCTCCGTCTTCGTCCAGTATGCGGACATCGAGACAGAGCGACTGGAGCTCTTTAACCAGAACCTTGAAGGACTCGGGAACTCCGGGCTGCGGTATGTTCCGGCCCTTGACTATGCTTTCGTATGTTTTAACTCTGCCGTTCACATCGTCGGACTTNACGGTGAGTATCTCCTGCAGGGTGTGGGCGGCGCCGTAGGCCTCGAGCGCCCAGACTTCCATCTCGCCGAAACGCTGGCCGCCGAACTGGGCCTTTCCCCCGAGAGGCTGCTGGGTAACTAGCGAATAGGGGCCCGTGGATCTGGCGTGAATCTTATCGTCCACAAGGTGGTGGAGCTTTAGGAAGTAGATGTAGCCGACAGTTACATCGTTGTCGAACTTTTCTCCCGTTCTTCCGTCGCGAAGCTCTATCTTGCCGTCTTCTCTGAGACCGGCAAGCTTTAGGGTTTCGGCAATGGCATCCTCATCGGCGCCGTTGAAAACGGGAGTGACGACCTTCCAGCCGAGAGCCTGGGCAGCGTAGCCCAAGTGGACCTCGAGCACCTGACCTATGTTCATTCGGGAGGGTACGCCCAGGGGGTTTAGAACTATGTCGAGCGGTGTGCCGTCGGGCATGTAGGGCATATCCTCCTGCGGAAGAACAAGTGAAACAACGCCCTTGTTTCCGTGGCGGCCTGCCATCTTGTCGCCGACCGAAATCTTGCGCTTCTTGGCAACATAGACTCGGACAACCTGATTTACGCCGGGTCCCATCTCGTCGCCGTTCTTTCTGTAGAATACCTTTACGTCGACTACAATGCCGCTCTCTCCGTGGGGCACCTTGAGCGAGGTATCTCTTACCTCTCTTGCCTTCTCTCCGAAGATTGAGCGCAGAAGTCTCTCTTCGGGCGAGAGGTCCGTCTCACCCTTGGGAGGAGTTACCTTGCCGACGAGTATGTCGCCCGAGCGAACCTCGGAGCCTATGCTTATAATTCCTCTTTCATCGAGGTATTTGAGGGCATCGTCGCCGACGCCGGGTATGTCGCGGGTTATATCTTCGGGTCCGAGCTTTGTGTCTCTGGCATCGCACTCATATTCTTCAATATGGATGGATGTGAAGACATCGTCTTTGACGAGACGCTCGTTTATGAGAATGGCGTCCTCATAGTTGTAGCCTTCCCAGGTCATGAAGCCGACAAGAACGTTCTTGCCGAGAGAAATCTCACCGTTATAGGTGGAGGGGCCGTCGGCTATGACATCGCCCTTATCTATCTTCTCGCCAATTTCGACATTGGGTTTTTGGTTGATGCAGGTGCCCTGGTTGGACCTTGCAAACTTGGTTAGTTTATACTGTCTCTCTTTTCCGCCGGCTTCGGCAACGGTTATATCCGTGGCGGAAACGCCCTTTACAACGCCGGGTTCATCGGCAATGACGGTTACACCGGAGTCGACCGCGCACTTGTGTTCGATTCCGGTTGCCACTATGGGAGCCTCTGTCATAATCAGAGGCACCGCCTGACGCTGCATGTTGGCGCCCATGAGCGCGCGGTTGGCGTCGTCGTTTTCCAGGAAGGGTATCATCGCGGTGGCTACCGAGACCATCATGTGCGGGGAAACGTCCATGTAGTCGACTCTGTGTTTCTCGACCTCGATAATCTCGTCTTTCCATCTGCAGATGATACGCTCGTTCTTTAGACAGCCGTTTTCGTCGATGGGCTCTGTGGCCTGAGCGACGATGTATTTGTCTTCGTAATCGGCGGTCATATATTCAATTTCGTCGGTTACAAAGCTGTCTTCATGGCGAACTCTCCTGAAGGGCGTGCTCAAAAAGCCGAACTTATCTACCTTGGCATAGGTGGCCAGGTAGCTTATAAGGCCTATGTTGGGACCTTCGGGAGTTTCTATGGGACACATTCTGCCGTAGTGTGTGTAGTGCACGTCGCGGACATCGAAGTTGGCTCTGTCGCGGCTGAGACCGCCGGGACCCAGAGCCGAGATGCGGCGCTTGTGTGTGAGCTCGGCCAGCGGGTTGGTCTGATCCATAAACTGGGAGAGCGGGCTTGAGCCGAAGAATTCTCTTATCGCCGCCGTGACGGGCCTTATGTTCACAAGACTCTGAGGGGTGACCGCATCGAGGTCCTGCAGAGTCATGCGCTCTCTTATGAAACGCTCCATCCTTGCAAAGCCTATTCTGAACTGATTCTGCAGAAGCTCTCCGACAGAGCGGACTCTTCTGTTTCCGAGGTGGTCTATCTCGTCTTTTTTGCCTATACCGTATTTCAGGTTGAGCAGATAGCTGACCGAAGCGAAAATATCATCGGAGATGAGGTGCATAGGCGCAAGCTGTTCTTTAAACTCGATTATCTTTTCCCTGAGCTCATCGCCCTTGTACTGCTCCATGAGTCTTTTGAGGACGACATATCTGACCTTACCCTCAACGCCTACATCNTCGGGAACATCCTCGACATAGGCNTNGATTGAAACCATACCGTTGGAGACAACNCTGACTTCTTCATTGCTTACCGCAAGNTACAGGGCTGCCACACCGGCATTTTCGATGCGCTCGGTGAGTTCTGCGTTGAGTATCTCTCCNTCCTCGGCCAAAAGCTCGCCCGTATTCGGGTCTGCAACGGGGCGGGTGAGCGTGAAGCCCTCGACTCTGTCGACAAAAGAGAGTTTCTTATTTATTTTATAGCGCCCCACCTTGAAGAGGTCGTATCTTCTTCTCTCGAAGAACATGTCCTCGAGGAGTTTTTCGGCGCTTTCGATAGTGGGAGGATCCGACGGACGCATCTTTCTGTATATCTCCAGAAGGGACTCGTTGCGGTCGAGTCCGCCGTCTTTAACTATGGTATCGGAAATCGTGGAGTCGTTTCCGAAGTACTCGAGCAGAAGCTCGTCCGTGTTGCAGCCGGCCGCTATATCGTCCGCGGCGCTCAGCCACGTGTGAGGCATGTCCGCATCGTAGTTGCCCACGGCCTTAAGGAAGAGAGTCATGGGTATCTTCCTGTTTTTATCTATTCTCACATAGACGATGTTGTTGGCATCCGTTTCACTCTCGAGCCATGCGCCGTGATAGGGTATCGTGGTGCTTCCATAGATGGGGTTATAGGTCTTCTTATCTATATCCTGGCTGAAATAAACTCCGGGGGAGCGGACTATCTGCGAGACGACAACTCTTTCGGCTCCGTTTATGATAAACGAGCCGCCCGCTGTCATCAGCGGGAAATCGCCCAGGAAGAGTTCCTGCTCTTTTATCTCGCCTGTCTCCTTATTCAGGAGGTGAACCATAACTTTAATGGGCGCAGAGTATGTGGCATCCCTGGCTCTGCACTCATCCTCCGTATATTTCGGGGGCTCATCCATATTGAAGTCTAAGAACTTGAGCTCCAGAGTTCCCGAAAAGTCGCTTATAGTGCCGATATCTCTAAAGACCTCTCTGAGCCCCTCTTCCAGAAACCAGTTGTAGGATTCCTTCTGAATTTCCAAAAGGTTCAGCATCTCCTGAACCTCTCCGGTTCTCGCAAAGGTCTTTCTCGCTGTTTTTCCGCAGTAAATGTCTCTTGGCATTAACGCATCTCCTTAGCTGTATTCATAAACCGCACGGGTGGGTTTGCTCTTATTCCAAAATTCTTCTTGATTAGTCTTTTTACTTGTGTTAGAATCAGGTCAAGAGAAGTGATGGACAGAGTTCCGCTATTTTAGGGCATAGCGGGATATTATATCATTTCTTTTTTTATAATGTCAAGTAATTATTTTAATATTTATCGGGAGGCTAAAAATGCCCCTTTTTGTCCGGCTTTCAATGCTCTTTTTGTTCGCGCTCTCTCTGTTAATCTTATTTTCAGAGGGGTTTTTGAGCGGCACAAGAAGAGTTTTTTTTGTTTTTTTGGCGCTCTGCCTTGCTTTTGCGGCAAGGCTCATATTTATGGGGCACGAAACCTTGGATTATCAAAATTTTCTGCTGCCCTGGGTGCAGTTTTTCAGGAAAAGCGGCGGACTTAAGGCTCTGGCCGATTTTTTCGGCAACTACAACGCGCCCTATAC
>JGI24711J26586_10001931_pt1 | contig 15267 bp, 10 predicted proteins | sample BioPla3DNA1_FD_26586 | JGI IMG/M metagenome (IMG submission 26586)
CCAATGCCTTCATAATGGATTCCTTGCCCGTCCACAGGCGGAAAAAGGCTTCGTCCGTTGCTTGACACCTGAGCCAGTTCTGCTCCACGGCGGTAAAGACTTTCTTTGCCACGCTTTGTGAATACGGGGTAATAAACTCAACATCCACACCCACCGGCCGTTCATCTGCAAGCAGCACAACTTTGTGACCGGAATGGGAAAGGTTAAAACAGGGACCATTCGGTAGAATCGGTTTGCCAAATTGGGATACGGTTATGCAGGAAGCACTATCCTCTCCAAAGACACTGCGTAACATAAGTCCGGCAGTCAGACAACGCGCCTGATCCTCTGGTCGATGATACTGATAGACACGATTTCTGCGGCCTTCATCCAATAATTCAATTCCGGGAAGATCAAACAGACCTCTTATGTCGCTTATATAAAGTTTCATGCACATATTCCCCAGAACACTTCCTGCCTTCTTCGTTACGATAGGCGATGCATCCATGCTTTCCCGGATCTCAAATTCCTTTCGGTTTAAGAACGGAGGGAACACGGAAGGCAGCGCGGAATAAAGAACGGAATATTATCTTTTATTTATTTGACCGGTTCAGCCAATGGCAGAATATGAATCTTTTTGTCAAGATTGGTCAGCTTAAAGACTTCCATCACGTCGTCACCCACATTGATAACAGAAAATTCAGCATCCATGGCCTTGGCTTTCTTGTAGGCTGCTACAACCTGCCGAATTCCGGACGAGGAAATGTACTCCAACTCTTTGAAATCCAGCACGATCGATTCCGCCTTAACGATCTTCTCAATTTCCGCTCCCAGGGCGGGCGCCGCCTCGGTATTCAGCCAACCTGACGTGCGGATGGTGAAGTGAAGATCATTTTTTTCTACGGTAATGGTCATGTGCGCACCTCCTTACCATGTTTAATGATGAGNAAAACATTGTTTCCCTCTATGTTCACGTATCGGTAGCAGTCCGCGAATGATTGGGCAATCAGCATCCCCAGACCGCCGATTTGATGGTCGGGATCGTAATCCTCCGCCTTGATCACTTCTGCTGTCGGATCAAAAGGCTTCCCGCTGTCTGTGAACTGAATGGCGACGGTACCGTCCTCCCAGCTCTGCTTGTGGCAGATAACGATCCCTCCNGGCGCGTCGTAGGCATAGAAGCAGATATTGACAAAACACTCTTCGGCGATCAGGCACACGCGTTTTTGTATCTCCTCAGGAATCCGTTCATCTGTGAGGATCCAGTCGCGGATCCTGCTAAATGCCGGGACCTCAGCAGGTAGCGCAAGTTTTTCCGAACGAGAAGTAAAGGAAAGCATGGTGATGTCATCACTCTGTTCACTACCCACCGTAAAACGATCTAATTCGTTTTTGACCTGTGCTACCGCATTTGCTCCATCCGTCTCCGAAAGGATTTTTTCGAGCCGCTCCGTCCCGAAGAACTCCGCACTCCTGTCAACGGCTTCATTGACGCCGTCTGTATAGAGAAAAACCGTACTGCCTAGCGGCAAGACTTCCTCTGCGGTTTGATATGTCTCGTCCGCAAAAATCCCCAGCGGCACGCCGCTTGAAACGGCAAGAAGTTTCCGCTTTCCGTCATGAAGGAGGTAAGGAGGACTGTGTCCCGCGTTGGCATAGCAAATCACTCCCGCCTTCGGATCGGCAAAAGCGATGAAAGTCGTGACAAACATCATGTTCGGATTAGAATGTTCCAGCTCGCGATTCACGGCTTCCAGCACCTCGCCCGGCGTCATGCCCTGTTTGACAAAGCCCCGGATCAGGCTGATAACGCTCGCCATGAAAATAGCGCCGCTGATGCCCTTCCCCGATACATCCGCAACAACGAGCACCATATGGCCGCGGTCTTCAAAATAATCATAAAAATCGCCGCCCACATTCCTTGCGGGAACCATGAGGGCGTTGATTTCCGAGAAGGTATCCGTATAGTACTGCTCCGGCAGAAATCCTCGCTGAATTTCGGAGGCGACGCTGAACTCGTACTCCTGTCGGTTCTGCAGTTCCGTATATGCCTTGATGCGGTCGATATAGTCACGCGTATTTGCCGCCATGTGATTGAAAGAAGTTCCNATATGGCTGAATTCATTGTCGCCTCGGATCATAATCGGTTGTGTATCGTAATGATCATTCTCGCCGAATGCTTTCATGGCACCGCTGATTGTCTCCGCCGGCTTGATGACCTTCCTTTTCAGAACACGGTACAAAACAAAAGCGGACAGTATCACGGAGGCAAGAGAGAAAAAGAGCCTCCAGAGAATTACTCTTTGAAAGCGAGCGGTAAGATCGGCGGCATTGATATCCGCTCCGATGACCGCTGTCACTGANCCGTCCGGACCCTGTAGCGGAACATAGACCGAAAACACATGCCCGTATTGATTGTCTGTTTCGCAAGTAACCTCCGGCGCCGATGCAACCAAACCCGGCGGTGGCGCATATGCCGAAAACACATGTCCGTATTGATTGTCTGTTTCGCCGGAGGTCAGCGAACTTTTCCCNCGGATGACAGAGGCGAGTTCCTCGGAAATTTCCCGATATCTGACAGTTCCGGGCGGAAGGCTCTCTGCAAGCTCGCGTGTGTCTTCATTACCCTCGACACATACATACGTAATCTGTCCGGAATTAACGTCNGGAATCACAATGTACAGATATTCCAGCTGAAAGTTCTCGATCATGTTCTGAAACGTAGCCGACACCTCTGCTCCGACGGCTTCGTCGGATATCATCGTTTCGGGAAATACGCCTGAATAAACGTGTGAAATCACCTGCGCAGCATTGCTTGCCTTGGAAATCATCGTTTCCCGCACGAAGATTTCGGCTTCATACACACTCATTACCGCCGTGATTCCGATCGTCAACAGGCTGACNACAAGAATCAGAATAAGTATTGATTTGGCAATAGAGTGTTTCATGAAGCAGANCCCTCCGTTATCCTTACATTTTTGCACCACCGCCGGAATCTCGCAACATACGCTGCTCGGAAGGAAAAATACCGAACAGTTGTGGCACATAACGGACGGACACCTTGATAATCCATCCTGAAATAATCCTTGTTAACACCAAACCGGCCAGAAATAAAACTCCCTGCGGGATTGGGAAAGGTAAAAGTCTCATCAGAGGTAAAATCACCTGTTGCAACAACGGCATGTGAATCACGAAGATTCCCATTGTCACACGGTTCAAACCGGTTTCTTCCTGTTCGTCGATCACCGATCCGTCCTTTTTCCAAGAGCGGCTGAGCAGTGCGGACAGGCTCAGTACCATCAGACATCCCGACAGAGCGTTCAAAAAGAACCACAGCAGATTGCCGTAGTCTCCGCTTCGCATCAGGACCATCTCCAATTTTTCACCCCTGAATACAGTTCCCGCTAAAAACCCTGCGGCAGACACCGCGAACATCCCGAGGACAATCAAGGGCTTTTTCGCGACTCTTTCAATCACATCCCGAATCGAGTATCCGAGCAACATAAATCCGGTTGCTGCAAATGCGATGTCCAAACACCACGGATAGCCGAGACTTCCGACTTTCGGCAGCAATACCCCGATCGCCAGCGATAGTCCCCCGAAAATCAGCGCACCTGACCGTTTCCCGAAAGGCAGCTTCGGAATAAAGCTCAGAACCCCTTCGACCAAAACACGTGCCACAAANATACATGGCAGGAACCACAATATGGAAAGTGTCTGCGCCTTATCGAGTGCGTTCCATGATCCATAAAGCACCCAGATCAGGTGTCTGTATGAAAAGTTTGAGTAAATCAGTGCCCATAAAATGTACGGTATGACAAAGAATAGTGCCATCTGACGANCGAAATTGAGCCATCCCGCTTTCCCCTCGCCCTTATGCTTTATCGGCGAAATACCGCACAGTAAAAAGAACATCGGCATGTGAAAGGTGAAGAGCACTCTTCGAAAAAGTCCGGTCTCGGCAAATTGNCCCGTNACGGCCGCAAGTATGATGACCAGTACCGTTATGGTATTAGCCATTTTGAGAAACGTGACAGCCCCTCTTTTCTTTTTTATCAACATTTTGGCATCCCCCTAAGGCGCAAATATATTGAAAGGTCCGTCTCCACGCTGTTGTTTTAGTTAAGGGGCTGGCCCCTTAACTAAAACATGCGGTTTCCCTCTGCCTGCTACGGGAGCACAATACCGAAATCGCGGGTAAACGTGTCGGTATTGTTTAAGAACGTGATTAACTGCTCACGGTCGCCTTCAAGTTTTATCGCTTCGGTGACAGTTTTTGTGAAGATCATCTTNGCNAACTCGAGTTTCGATGCGCTTACNCTGATATCCGCAGCGGGCAATGCGTCCTTTGAGTCTGCCATGCGGTAATTGATGACCGAATGGCGGANGAAGACGTGCGCCTGCTCGAGCGAATCTGTCAGATGCACATTGAACGTGAAATCGTCGTCTTGCGACTTGATGCCGTCGTATTTGACCGCCAGGAAGTCGAGGATCAGGTCGAGCGTCATCGCGCTGATCAGATCAAGGGAGGTAAACTGGTAGGCGGTCTCTTTCTTCCCTCCACTGCGTAGCTCGGCCGCGCCTTTCATATAGGCATTGCGCCAGATAGCGGACTCCGCCTGGTAACCAAGCTGCTCCAGCGCGTCGGCCAGCAGCGCGCGAGCCGCCATATTCTCAGGGTCGGCAAACACCGCCCTGTTCAGAACCTCGGCAACCCAAGCGTATTCGCCGTTGTCGTAGTCCCTCTGCGCCAGNCGNAGAATCGCCTCCGCGCCTCCCATGTACTCGACGTACTTNTTCGCGGCATCCTCCTGCATCAGNGGATTGAGGTTTGACGGGTTCGCATCATAGAAACCGAGATACTTTTGTGCGACGGCGCGTGCGTTGTGGCTGACCGTGCCATAGTATCCGTGCGTGGTCCACTCTTTCTCAAGTGCGCTGGGCAGCACCACCATGCGTCCGACCTCATTGAGCGTATAGCCTTTGTTCAACAGATTGATCGTACGGTCGTGGATGAATTTATAGATGTCGCGGTGGTTTTCCAGGTATGAGATGCAGATTTCGTTGCCATAGCGCGGCCAGTTGTGGGAGGAACAGACGTATTCCATGTCCGGCCACAGCATAATTGTCTCGTCGATGTACTTCGCCCAGGCAAGCGCGTCGCGAATCTCGGCGCCTCTTAAGGTGTAAACGTTGTGCAGCGTACCGTTCACGTTCTCCGCGCCGAAGAGCGTCTTATACTTAGGAATATAGGTATTCATCTCAACGGGTGCCTCAGTACCCGGCGTCAGCTGGAACTGGACCTCAAGCCCGTCGACCACGACCGACTGGTTGAATTTGATCACGTCACTTGGCGCGAGCAGTGTGGTGGTCATGCCGTAGATGCTCTTGCCCAGTCCCGCATCCAACGCGCCGTATATGCTTGGGCTGTCGCCTGAGAACTGATAAGTGGCGCGCCTTCCCATCGCGGCGCCCAGCAAGATGTTCTCGGAGGCGACCTTCTCCATGAATCCTTCGGGTGCGAAGATGCGCACTGAGCCGTCCGCGACTTGCTGTTCGGTCGCAAACATCTTGGCGCCTGCGTAGTGGTCGCCGTGGGTGTGCGAGTACGAGATCGCGTAGACGGGACGTACGCCCAGATTTTTTTCCACCAAGTCCTTCGCCGCTTTGGCGCACTCCATGCTGGTCGCGACATCCATCACAAACCAGCCATTGTCAGTCTCGACGAAGGTGATATTGGCGATCGAGTAGCCGCGAACCTGGTATACGCCTTCGGTGACTTTGTATAGGCCGTAGTTGAAGTTCAGCTTAGCCTCCTCCCACAGAGACGGGTTCACGCTACCCACGTTTTCATCGGTCTTAAGGAAGCCGTACAGCTCCTCAAGATCTTGAAGCACCACATTCGGATCTTTTAGCGAGCGGATCTTGCCGTCGCCCTTGTCGATCAGGCCGTATGTCGCGAACTCCTGTTCGCGTGCCAGACCGGAAAAGTAGTTATCATCGCCAAAGTTCCCGTTATACTCGACCGTATGGCAGGTAGGCGGTTTGGGTTTAAGAATACTCATATTAGTGTCCTTCTTTCTTCATTTACATGAACAATATGTCATTGACCATATCCAACGAAAATATTTACATCGCGATTGACCGCTGTTTTCGTGTGCGTAACATATGGGCGTACATCGAAAGCGTATAGATGTAACGATTCATTTACAGAATAAAGGTGGAATCAACTTATTAAAACACCCGTTTTTCGCTGAAAAAGGCTATGCTTTCGTTATTCCCCGCTATTTTAGGATAAAATATAAGAGAGGTAGAGGTGTTTTCTTGTTTGGTGTTTCCTGCGAGATTGAAATAACGATCTCTCCCGGATTATTTGTTACGCTTGACCCACCTTTGATTTGCATGAGTAACCGCTCAAATGGCTTATGTGAACTTAAAAGGAGAATTGTGTGGAAAATCAAGGTCAAATAAAAAGCGGAGAATTCTCACAAGGTGATGAATTCCCGCTTACATGGCGGCGCGGCGAAGGGCCGCGAGTCGTTATAGAATATCTGTTTCCTGATCTGCCTTGTGACAGTAGCGCAACTGACGAAATGATTGCGGTGCTGCACGAAGAGGAAGAAAACGCTGTTGCGCGAATGGTGCACTTTTTTTTACAGGCGCGTTATGAGGAATCTTCTGCGGAAGCTGAACGCTGTATGAGGAGTCGGCACCCCGAAATTCGTGATTTCGCGTTGCTGATTCACACCATTATTCACGTAGCGCTGCACAATGTCGAGGTTGCCCTGCATGACCTTCAAATCCTACAGCAACAAATACAGCATTCGGCAAATAGGCGGGTCGCCGCACAAAATGATATTTACCGTTACGTTTTGCCTGTCTTTTTCCATTTGGGAGAGGATATTGTTCCGCTTCCGCAGGAAATTCTCCCCTATTGTTCCGAGGGAACTCGACTCTTTCTGCTGTATGCTCGATCTTACGCACTTTATCTTCAACAGGCATACGAGCACGCGCTAGGTGTTGCTGAAGCCGCGTTGATGATGGCAGATATGTGTCATCCGCTCATAAGCATCTATCTGAATTTGGCGGCTTCCATGGCGGCTATGAATCTATCCCGTTTTCAACTGGCCGACCGCTTCTTCCTTAACGCGTTGGAGTTAGCCATTCCGGAGGGTTACATACAGCCATTTATCGGCCACCATGGGCCGTTACAAGGCATGGTAGAAAAACATATTCGCGACCGTGAACCTAAACTGTACAAAATGATAGCCGAAAAAGTCGTACATTTCAGGACCGGATGGACAGAGATTCATAATCCGCGATCATCTCACAAGGTTACCACCNTATTGACACCTTACGAATTCGCACTGGCGATGATGGCATCCAAAGGCAAGACCAATAAGGAAATCGCCGATTATTTGCATATTTCAATCAACANTGTAAAGTCCCATCTTTCAACGATCTATCGCATATTAGACGTTACAAAACGTACCGAACTGAAAGAACGTTTAAATTTATGAAGGCCACGTGCTGATTGTGCACATTGAGTTGTTTGTTNAAAAAATCAAGCATTTTGTGATATGTGAGACAATAACCGGATTTGCATTTCTTTCCAAAACATAAAAATAGTATAAATAATGCCATTCAGCTGTATAAATATTGGTATAAATAATAAGAATTTATGGGTTGACAAGCATTTTTATGAATGGTATTATTCGTGAGAAGTAACGAATAATAATACGTTTCTGCTTCTTGTATGGTAAACGACCGGACCCCCTCCCGGTCGTTTACCCTTTTTATGGACACAAAAAATTGCATAGTAATGTATATTGCTTAATATTGCGTACGGGATCAAACTAATAAAAAACTACTCAACAAGGACACGCGGCACGCGTTCTTTGATCCCCGTGAAAACCTCGTAGTCAATCGTGCCGTAGACCGCCGCCACTTCGCTTGCATCTTTTCGACCATATGCATCTTCACCGAACAGCATCACCTCATCGCGCACTTGAGCATCGGGTATGGCAGTGATATCTACTATGCATCGATCCATACAAACGCGACCGACGATGGGAACTTCTCTTCCCTTATGATAGAAACAACCCTTGTTCGACAGCTGTCTGGACAATCCGTCCGCATACCCCATATTAATGACGGCGAGTCGCGAGTCATTCGGTGCCGTCCATGTGCCCCCGTAACTCACACGCGTGCCCGCAACAACTTCGCCGATTTGTTCGATAACGCTCTTTACCGTCATGACAGGGCGCAAATTCGTCCAGTGAGGAGTTCTCTCACCGGCTTTGCCTCCGTACAGCGTGATCCCGGGACGCACCATGTCAAAGTGATTCTCCGGTTGTTCCGGAATCGCAGCACTGCTTGCGATATGGCGCTTGACTCGCGGGAAACCGCGTCTTTCAGCTTCTGCAACAGTTGCGATAAATCGCTCCCGTTGTATCGCGGCATAGGNTAGATCGCAATCTGCCGTCGCCAAGTGCGTGTACACACCTGCCACCTTTAGCGCGGGTTCTCCGGCAGCGGCGAGCAACGCTTCAATCGCTTTGGAATTATTAGGAGGATCGATGAGCATGCCCAGTCGTGACATACCGGAATCAAGCTTGATGTGTACGGTTAACGGTTCCCCGCCGGTCTTTGCCGATGCATCGGCAAAGCCTTGTATTTCGCTTACGGAAACGATCGAGGCCGTCAAATCGTACTGTTTGAGAAATGGTACGTGCTCGTATCTCGTCGTACCGAAGATAAGAATCTCCGATTTCGCGCCCGATTCACGCAAAGCGATCGCCTCATCGATCGTGGCGACACAGAGATATGTTACTCCCGCCTCCTCGAGAACGGGAACGATAAGCTCGGCACCGTGACCGTACGCATTTGNTTTTACTACGGGAGCGACAAGCGTTCCGGTCGTGGCGGTATACGCTTTGATCACTTCCAAATTATTGATTAAAGCACTCTTTGAGATCTCCGCCCAAGACTTTTTCGTGAACCAAGGATTTATCTTCATTTATTGCCCATCCATCTAACGTCTATAGTCAAGATTTTTTAGACGAGTCGTTTCTCTACGTAAGGAGAGGTNGAAGCGCGCAATAAAGCCGCGTAATCAGGCGAAAACTCGAGCACGTCTCCAACCTTGAAGTCGCGGACGGCATGCGTAATATCAAGCATCATGTAATCGCTTGACGCACCTAGGAATGCAATCGTGCTATCTTTAGGCTCCAATGTATCGCAACGCACATCCTGCTCACCGATGGCGAGAATCGCGCGCCAAATCTGTCCGCGATCTTCGAAAACAGGGATCTCGTTGAAAGAATTCGGTCCGATTAAACCCGTCGGAACGGATGGTTTACGTCTCAGCTCGACAATCTCCGCCCTGACAGTAAAGACATCAGTAAAGAGATCGTGAAGTCGCTTTCGGAATGATGTCTCAATACCGAGCAGGTAACCCTCGCCGACGCGAAGATGCGTGATTCCCAACGGGAGTCTGTTTTCAGAAAGCATGTAGAGGGAACCCGTGTTGCCTCCGGAAACAATCGGTAGCGGAACATTGAACCGGCGCCGAATATCTTCAGCCATCGCGCTTAGCTCCTCCAGCTGGCGCTCTTCGGGAATGACACCCCCGTAGCAGTTAAAATTCGCCCCGATACCCGCCAACCATACGCCACGCAGATTAAGTACACGAGAAGCGACATCAAACATCTCATCCGGCATGAACCCCTCGCGCAAATCTCCCATCTCAACCATTAAAATGACACCGTGCTCACGGTCGAGCGCCAGCGCCGCATCCGACAACGCCTCAATGGCGGATAAGTCGGAATTAAGACTTAAATCGGAATAGCGCACAACGTCATTCGCATTCGAGATCATCGGCACCCGGAGCATCATACGCGACAGTCCGAGGTCACTCATCTCACGTAAATTCTCGACGCGGGAATCGGCAAAATACTCAACACCCGCCTCATGCAAGACTTCGAGAAAAGGTCGCCATCCTGACAAACATTTGGTGACAAAGTGTATTTGAACGTTTGAATCCTGCCCCATCTTCAAGATAGTACGCACATTGTGAATAAGTTTCTCGCGATCAACTAGCAATTCAGGATATGACATAATGACCTCCTGTCAGGACAATTTCAATGACGAAAGCATCAATTTAACGGCAGCCTCAGGGTAGGCGTTAGCCATGACGCCACATGCAGCCATCAAATAGTTGTGATCTATCATAACACGCGCAAACTCCGACGGATAGAGATAATCGGTCACAGGCACCGACAATACTTCGCCGATCATTGATCCGGCACAGGGCAACTTTGTCAATGCGCCGCCTGTCGCGATGACCGACGTAACGGCCGTCAAATCGCGACCTCGTATCGTCATCCGTCTTCCTCGTGTCGTAAATTGTTCCGTCATGCGACCGGCGTGGCGTTCCAGTGCCTCGCGACAACAAGTTCTCACAAGTGGAAGCACGAGTGAAATCTGGTCTCTATTCTCAGGTATCTCCGGCACGTTCGCAAGCTGTAATTCGTAATCAGCAGGTAGCCTCGCCCTCTCACCGGCATTCATCGCGCCGATGACGTGTGAACGATTGACGAACACGCCCAAGTCGCCTTCAACTGTCCGCTTGGCGAACGGCTCCGGTTCTATGCGATAGTGGCGCAAGTCTTCACTGCCTTCCGTTACCGAGTGAAGATCGGTTGTCGCTCCTCCGACATCAAAAGTCATCAAATCGCCGAGTACGTCGAAGAGCCGCTCCGTCATCGCCATCACGGCGCCCGGTGTCGGCATAATCTTTCCCGTCACCGCTTCGTGTATGCGCGCCATCCCGGGAGCCTCGATGATGTGTTCTTCAAAGATGTCCTGAATCATCGCGCGCGCAGGATCAACATCGAGTTGATCAAGCGACGGATAAACATTCTTCGTTATGTACAATCGGATGTTTTTCTCCTGAGCGATCGCTTTGATCTCTCGCCAATTATCGGTGTTCCCGGCGTANAAGACCGGCGTCCCCGGCATATGCTCTGTCAGAACCTTGAAGTTGTGAAGTGCCGTCTCGCGCTCGCCGCCGTCAACGCCGCCCGCCACCATCATGATACGCGGAGCGATGGCGCGCACTTCTTCAAGATCATAAGTGCCGAGCCTTCCGGCGGTAACCATGCGAATTACTGCGCCTGAACCGAGTGCCGCCTCGCGAGCGGCGCGCACCGTCATCTCGGGAACTAACCCGTGAACGGTCATTGAGAGACCGCCCGCCGCGGAACTTGTCGCGAAGATATGGTCGGATTCGATCATCTCGACGCCGAGATTACGGGCGAGATCGATTCTTGCCCTTTGAAGGCCAAGGACGACGTCTCCCTCCCCGCTGGATGTCGCCGCCATCCCCTGCCCGAGAAAGACGGGAGCGTNACCGGTCAANTCGGTAAACGCATTGACGACTGTCGTCGTGCTTCCAATTTCCGCTACGAGCAACTCAACGTTCATCGCATCCCTTTCGCATTTCGCGGCGCCGTTTCACGAGAAAACTCGCCACGTCAATACCGCGACTGCCGCGCCCGAATCCGCCATCCATGCCCGCTTCGACCGCGAGCTCATTGACGACTTGTGTGCCTCCGCCGACAAGGATGATTTGATCCCTGATGCCCTTCTCGATGCAGATGTCCGCAATCTTCCTCATGTTCTCGTAATGAATGTCGTGATGCGAAATAATCGTCGAAGCGAGAATGGCATCGGCATTCGTCTCAATCGCCGCGTCAACTATTTTATCCATAGGAACGGACGTTCCGAGATAGTGATAGCGGATACCGAACCCTTCAATCCCGCCGTGCTTGATGTCGAGAATTTCTTTCAAGCCGACGGAATGCTCATCCTCACCGACCGTGCCCGCGACGACAGTCATCGGGTGCTCACGGATATCTTCGCGGATCTCCGACTCCGACAACGTCTCGATCACTTCAGGGAGCACAAGTTTCGACAAATCGATGTCGAAGTCGATTTTGCCCTTCATTTCGATGTAGGTGCCCTCTGCGGGATGCATCACTTGACAGTGGATTATTTCACAATCTGAAAGCCCCATTCTTTCGCCGATAACAAGCGAAGCGGCTTCCGCATGGCGCCGATCGCAGGGAAGCATCAGCGTCAAAACGATAACGCCGTCCGCCAAGAATTCGACTTCAGGTCTGACAAGATTCGGATTGTCATAATATTTTTGTTTTTCGGCGATACGGACGTTTACGTTATCATACTCGTCGAGCTCATCGATAAATTGTATCTTGGACGGGTCTTGGAACGTATCACCGCCAATTGCCTCGCTCGCACACTCAAACGGNGCGGGGATGTTGTTGTATCCGAAATGGACGGAGACGGGTGCGAAATAGTCGTCGGCACGCTTGAACAAGCTATCCGCTCCGATGCCGCCATCGAGTTCACGTGCAATCCCGTCGCCCTTGCGATCGGGATATTCGGCACTGTCGATGAAGAATCCCTCTTCAACGGCGCTAAAATAGCCGCCGACCTCAAGCATCTCCTCCAAAAAGAGAATGGCGCGCTCTTTCAGCTCGCGCACGCGTTCGCCGAGCGGGCCGTCACGGTTGATGTCGACCATCTCGCGGATACCGTCAAGGCCGTTGAGCGATTGACGCGCCGTATTGACAGCATTGATGTTGAAATAGTGCCACGGGACATTGCGTCCCTCATCCGGCGTGATCGTTGATTGAACATCGACTGAAGTCAGGCGCGAGATGACCATATTGAGCGTATGCGTCACCGTCGCTTCGCGTGTTTCCGACTCCATATATTTCGTGTTTTGTTGGGCACGAATTCTATAATCTCTGAAAAAATCTCTCAACGCGACCGCGTAGGGCAAGTCTATGCGCATGCACGGCGCGGGGGGCGCCGTCGGGGGAACGCTTGAGAGCGCGATGTTCTCCGGTTTGATTCCGCACTTGAGCGAGAACATGGTGTTGATCGCGTGTTGAACCATCAGCTCGGGCATGACTTTCCACGCCTCCATCGCCGTCGCGTTCGCGTTGTGCGCGCCGTCGATTTGGAGTTGCCCTCCATATGCGATGATTTTCTTGCTTTCACACGCATCGACGAAACTTCGGAGCATGTTGATGTTTCTGTAGAGGATGTTATATTGCGGGTCCTGATGGACGCCGGACACGCCTTCCTCGACGAACATCACGGCGATATCGGGACCGGCAACGCCGGAAACGTAAGAGTGATAATTAATCGGACGACCGACCTCGTCTTCAATGAGGTCGAGCGCTCGGCGCGTCGCGCGACATTGCTTACGTGTCACGGGAATGCCGCCGATGCCCTGTGTCGTGCCCTCCAGCAACGAATCAATATGCGATTGCCCTGCCGTCCTGATCACCATGATGTGATCGGCGCCGTTCCAAGCAGCCATGCGCATACGGCGAATATCGTCCTCAAATCGACCGGAAGCGATTTCCGTCGTGATGACGCAATCTGGCTGCGGGTCAATGTAACCAAAACCTCGACTCCCCGGTAAAGGCACGGAGTTCTCAAGTGACTCTGACGTCTCCAGATACTCAAACGCGCCGATCTTTCTCGACTCTCCTCGACCTTCACGCCAATGCCACGGGCGTCTCGGTGAGCGGTAATTCTCCAAACCGTCGAGAATTTTGCGAACATCGAATCGCTCATTAATGTCGAGAGTAATCGACGTTTCACGAGCCGCTTGAACCGATCCGTTCTCTCCTTGGCGACCGTCACGGACAACTTTGTCTTCGCAAACATCACGTTTCATGAGGCCACCTCGTCAAACAATCGCGCCGCCACGTCCCAGTGCTTGCCCTCGGCAAGGAACAGTCCCGTTTCACGTATGGAGAGTCCGAGCTCTTCCGCCACTTTCCAGACGACATGCCCGGCACCTCTCCCCATTAGCCCGTGATCGATTACGCCGCGCACAATAGCCTGTGCCTCAATGCTTGAAAACCCCATACGAAGGAGCACGCTTCGCTCAATGGCGGGAGTCGTATATTCTCTTCCCGCTTGGAGGAGCGGCTCGACAAGCTTCTCCGTCAACTCCCAAAAACGTGTATAGAGTTCTTCATCTGACAGATGTGCGAGATGTAGGCGTCTTTCCTCAAAAGTCGCATCCGTTGACAAATCTNTTTCTCCGCGATCGGTCATTCAGATCCTCTCCCATCCTAATAAGTTCCCATTAAATGAACTGCCGTCACATGAATGACGGCAGTTTCAGTACTGGATTCACAGTGTTTCAAGCATCGCTTTCGTCTCTTCAATGGAGAGATTGAGCTCCTCAGCCATGTAGGCGATCTCACTCTCCGACCACGGACCGCCATCGGCGACGAGGCGGCGCAGAGCGGAGGCGCGCAGGCGACTCATATCGTAATCGCGCACGCGGATCATCGACGGGTGCGCCGGCAGGACNATCGACTCGCCGGGGACCTCTTCTTCCGGATCCCCGATATAAACGNTGATGCCGTTCTGCCTCGCGAATGTCAANTGAGCCATCGGGTGTTTCCCCGCGCCCGTGTATTCCGTTTCCTGAACTACGATGGTCTTNTCTTCCGGCATCGTCCTAGCAAGAGCGAAGGCGGCCGCCAGCGATGTATTGCCTGCCGGTCCGCGCTCAAGTCCTTCCAACGTCGCCAACATTTCCGTCGTGTAAAATACCTCGCCCTGCTTGACGAGGAGATAACGATCGATGTAACGCAAAGCGCGGGCGGCGTTCCTCGGGACATCACTTCGATCGGGAAGCGATGCGAAGGGGATACCGAAGCCGGTGTGACCCGTCGTAAACGATTTGCGATTGAAGTCGCGGTCGGACGCCATCGACAAGCCGGATAGATCGACGCTCGCTGCGTAGACTTTTGTATCGACGAGACCTGCTTTAATGAGTCCTCTGGCCGTTCCGGTCAGATTGCCGCCACCCGCATGTGTCGCAAGAACGACATCGGGAACGAGACCGTATTCGTCACGACATTGGCGCGCAATCTCATATCCGAGCGTCTCAATGCCTGCGATAGCGGAAGGAGAATAGAGTGACGCGTTGTAAAAACCCGTCTCCTCCAACATGCGGAGCGCCAGATAGAAAAGCTCCGGACCTACCGTTGTCTGAACGACTTCGGCACCGAACGCCTCACATTTTCTCTGTTTTTCGAGGATTTCGGGTTGCCCGACGAGCTCGCTGTCGTAGCATTCTTGGAGCACGATGCATTTTAAACCGAGCTTAGCCGCCATGCTGGCGACCGCGGCGCCGTAATTGCCGGACGTCGCCGCGATAACGCCTTT
>JGI24711J26586_10001932_pt1 | contig 15264 bp, 10 predicted proteins | sample BioPla3DNA1_FD_26586 | JGI IMG/M metagenome (IMG submission 26586)
CCTGTGTGCCCTTTGTTATTTCCGGCGAAGAGCCTCATCAGCAAAAAATAGTCCTATATACTTCGCGTTCTTCCAGACCAGACTATCAAATTTTTTATCGTCATGGGGTAAATCGGTATTGTTATACGGAGTCAATTCTATACAAAATGCAGGACGTAAGAATTCAAGCCTGAACCAATTCTCATACCCGGCACCGTATATAGATGGATCCTCTGAGACTGGCATATTCTGATATCTTGTAAGTGCTGCCAGTTTCTTTGTCATATCCTTTACTCCCGGAATTAAACCTACAGTCCCCCGGTCAGCCCAATAAATCACATTTCCCTTAGTGTGAAATGACGCCGCCAATATGAACTCATTATCCCTTGAAAGCTTCATCATAGCTTGAATTTCTGGTTCTGTACCGGGTGCGGCTCCCTTGAAACTCTCGGACGCCGGCTTCCCTACTTCATCGTATTTCTCATCCCATTTTGCAGGATACTGACGATTTAAATCCACTCCGTTTATATTAGCTTTCCATTCCCTGTATGAAGATCTCATCATTACCATGGCTTCCACGGCTTGTTTATTATTTACTGCAGCCAGGCCTTTATTAACAAGGTTTACACCATCAGGGTTCACCATGGGAACAACATAAATACATATCTTGTCTAATATTTCTCTGACATTATATTTCCCAAAATAACCGCTGTTTGAATATGCTTTTGAGTATTCTTCAACCATCTTCATTAAGTATGAGCTTGAAATATACTCTCTTGCATGATGCGAACCGCAAAGAATTATCTTCTTATCTCCCTTTCCAAGTTTAATTAAAGTAAGTTCACGTCCTTCTGCAGAACTGCCAATACTGTCCAGTGTTATTATATCCGGGTACAGCTCAGCCAGCTTCAGACTCTCATCTTTCATCTGTTCATATGTATAGGGCACATAAGGATTCACAATATTTACATCGTCTTCAGAGGATTGAGGCGGAGGTGGTGTTGGGCCGGGGCTTTCCGAAGGTTCCGGCGGTTTTGTTTCAAAAGATTCGGGGAGTGTCTGGCCGGATTCGCCGATTGATTCACCGGAATCTTCCTTTGGTGAGGGGACCGTATCCTTTGAAACCCGGGGTGAATTATCTGCAGACAGATCTGATGGCGGTCCGTCAGTTTCAGATGGTTCATGTGATTTCTCGGGTATTGTTATTGTATCCTCAGCAGACTGTGTATCTGTATCTGGTTGTTCAGCAGATTTTTCCGCCTGATTACTAAGGGGTTCAGACAACTCCGGACTTTCACCCGGCCTGAATGTTGGTGTATTTACTTCCTCAACAGGATTATAAACGTCCCGGTTACGCGGCTCGATTCCTTCCATATTAAGTCTCCCGCATGATATTAAAATGCATGAGAAAAATATCACAGCAATTAATACAGTANTTGAGGAATGCAATTTTTTTTGCATTCCTCCCACCACCACTGTATGCCGAAGTTTATATTCTGTAGTACACATATCTTTCTTTTGATGATTCCGCTTTGATGCTTTTTTCATAATTTAAAATACTTCGCGATGCTCAGGATGACTAATAAAAGTATTCAACGCCCGATTCAAATATCTTCTGATCCTTATTCCCCGGAACATTAATAAAGGTATTTGAACTATAACGCTCATCATGAGCCATTTTCCCGAAAATCCTTCCATCCTTGCTGGTTATCCCCTCAATTGCCAGGACTGAACCGTTAGGATTGTACCTTATATCCATAGTAGGATTGCCATCAAGATCTACATACTGTGTAGCAATTTGACCGTTTTTCTCTAATTCCTCCAGAACAGAAGGATTTGCAACAAATCTTCCCTCGCCGTGAGAAACTGCCACAGTATATACATCTCCGACCTTCACTTTAGACAGCCAGGGAGACAGATTGGAGGCCACTCTCGTGTTAACCATTAAAGATACATGACGTCCGATGGTATTGAATGTCAAGGTCGGACATTCCTCATCCAGCGGCCTTATTTCTCCGTAAGGAAGGAGTCCTAATTTGACAAGAGCCTGAAAGCCGTTGCATATTCCCAGCATAAGTCCATCCCTGTTATTAATAAGATTCATAACAGCTTCTGTAAGGTAAGGATTTCTAAAAACCGTAGCTATGAATTTCCCTGAGCCTTCCGGTTCGTCTCCTGCACTAAATCCGCCCGGGATCACAATCATATTGCATTCATCTATATGCTTCTTCATTTGGCTGACAGATTCTTCAATCTCCTGAGCCGTAAGATTCCTTAACACCATCACATCAGTTATGGCGCCTGCCGATTCCAGTTTGCGCTTAATATCATATTCACAGTTTGTACCCGGGAATACCGGTATAAATGCTCTGGGTCTTGCCAGACGAATCTCTTTTTTATGCTTTTTACCCGAGGTATAGCTGACGGTTTTCACCCTGCTTATATCTCCGTCGGTTTTAGTGGGGAATATCTTTTCCAGAGGACTCTCCCAGGCCTTTAGAAGATCCTTAAGAGAAACAGTGCCGTCTGCTGTTATTATAACAGGCTCCGAAACAGTTTCTCCAACCTTGATATAATTCAGACCGGCAAATATCCCGGCGGGATCACTTTCTGTATCAATCTCAACCAGTATTGCCCCATAGTCAAGCTTAAATAAGCGATCAAAACTCAGATTTTCCAGCTTTACTCCTATACCGTTTCCAAAAGCCATCTTGCATAAGGCCTCTGCCAGACCGCCTGTCTTCAGGGCAGATGCCGATATGATCACTTTGTCTTTAATCAAAGTATTTATTTTGGTATAAGTTTTTTCCAACTCTTTATAATCCGGAAGGAGTAACTCATCTTTACTTATTGATAGAAGAACTAAGCGACTATCTGCTTTTTTGAATTCAGGAGTAATTACCATTGTAACGTTTGTAGGAGCCAAAGCAAAAGAAACTAGTGTCGGAGGAACATGTATATCATTGAAAGTTCCTGACATGCTATCCTTGCCGCCTATAGCTGCCACCTTAAGTTCTTTTTGTGCATTAAAAGCCCCTAAAAGTGCCGATAAAGGCTTTCCCCATTTTTCAGGATCAGTACCCAATTTTTCAAAATACTCTTGAAATGTTAATCTTGCTTGTTTGTAATCTCCTCCGATTGCAACAAGGCGGGCAAGAGATTCTACTACAGCATAAACTGCGCCATGAAATGGGCTCCATTTGGATATCACGGGATTAAATCCATAGGTCATTATGGTTCCGGTTGTAGTCTTTCCGGTTTCTACCGGCAGTTTTGCAACCATACCATCAGCAGGTGTAAGCTGATATTTCCCTCCGAATGGCATAATAACGGTACCTGCACCTATAGTGCTGTCAAAGCATTCCACTAAACCTTTCTGACTGCATACATTCAGCCTTTCCAAATTTTTTGTCCAGGCCTGTAACGGGTTATTCCGATATTTTTCTATTGTTGGTGATAACGCCTCAATAACATTATTTGAAAGGTCAGCACCTTTTACTTTAATATTTGTACTTTGCTTTACCCCATTGGTATTTATAAAATCACGGCTCAAATCTACTATAGTTTTGCCCCGCCAGCTCATGCGCAGCCGCCCAGAATCATCAACAACCGCAACCATTGTTGCCTCTAAGTTCTCTTTGCGAGCTTCCTCAATAAATTTCTCTGCATTCTCGGGAGCAACAACTACCGCCATTCTTTCCTGAGATTCAGAGATTGCAAGCTCTGTTCCATCAAGACCTTCATATTTTTTTAAGATTGCGTCCAGATTAATTGTAAGACTGTCTGCCAGCTCACCTATTGCTACAGATACTCCCCCTGCTCCGAAGTCATTACACTTTTTAATCATTCTGGTAACAATCGGTTTTCTAAAAAGACGTTGAATTTTTCTCTCGGTAGGAGGGTTACCTTTTTGGACCTCGGCACCGCAGGTAGTAAGAGACTCAACGGTATGCTCCTTTGACGAGCCCGTGGCTCCACCGCAGCCGTCTCTGCCGGTGCGGCCGCCTAATAGTATTATTATATCTCCCGATTCGGGTGTTTTTCTCACGACATGATTTTTAGGGACGGCACCTACTACCGCTCCGATTTCCATTCTTTTCGCAACATAATCCTCATGATAAATCTCTGCAACCATACCTGTGGAGAGACCAATCTGATTCCCGTAGGAGCTATAGCCCTGTGCTGCTCTTGTTGTAATAACCCTCTGAGGCAGCTTGCCGGGCAATGTTTTGTCAAGAGGAGTTCTGGGGTCAGCCGAACCGGTCACACGCATAGCCTGATATACATAGGAACGTCCTGACAAGGGGTCTCTGATAGCTCCGCCCAAGCATGTGGCCGCTCCGCCGAAAGGCTCTATTTCGGTGGGGTGGTTATGAGTCTCATTCTTAAACATTACCAGCCATTCTTCAGGTTTATCATCAACTATAGCCCTTACAACAATACTGCATGCATTGATTTCTTCCGATTCATCAAGATTATCAAGATCACCGGTATTTCTTAAATATTTCATGGCGATTGTAGCAATGTCCATCAGAGTAATATCTTTCTCTCTTTTGCCATGTACCTGTTGTCTTATTTCAATATAATTCTCATAAACCTCTTTTGTTTTCAGGGCAATTGGGTTTATTTCAAACTCAACATCTTCTATCTTTGTTAAGAAAGTGGTATGTCTGCAATGATCCGACCAATAGGTGTCTAACATGCGAAGCTCGGTGACAGTTGGATCTCTTTCTTCCACATCCCTGAAGTATTCCTGGCAAAAGCTTAAATCATCAAATGACATGGCAAAAGCCATTTCATCCATTAATATCTTCAATTCCTCTTCAGTCATTTTTATAAAGCCTTCAACCGTTTTTACATCTTCCGGAACGGGGTAATCATCCTTAAGTGTCTCCGGCTTGTCCAGTGCGGCCTGACGGGTTTCAACAGGATTTATTACAAGATTAATTATTTTTTGATAATCTGAGTCCGATATTTCGCCTGATAAGACTATAACCTTTGCAACTTTGACATCTGGTCTTTCTCCATGTGTTATAAATTGAATGCATTGTGCAGCCGAGTCGGCTCTTTGATCATACTGGCCGGGCAAGTATTCAATAGCAATAACCCGGTCTGTTTCGGGGATATCGAGGTTTTCTTCATATATATTATCAACCGGCGGTTCAGAAAATACTGTTATTTTAGCCTGTTCATAATCTCTGCCGGTTATGCCTTCTATATCATAGCGATGAATAATCCTTACTTTAGTGAGTCCACTGACAAGCAAATTTTCTGTAATTTCGGAATATAGTTTTGAAGCTTCTACGTCAAAACCTTGTTTCTTTTCAACATAAATCCTTCTTACCGCCATCTCAATGTCCATCCCTCTCAAATTTTTATTATAACTTTTGACTATTGATAATTATAATGCATTTTATCTCTTAAAAAAAGCTTTTAAACGAACAAGAGATTAGTATATCATCTTTGATTGGTTGTAACATTTTACCCACATAATAATATATAAAAAGTAATAGGTTGTTAAAATTATGAATATACTATAAGATGTGTATTTTGCAATTTGAGGTTAATTTATGGAAGGAATAATCAGACATATGTTCCCTGGCGGAAATACTCCCCTTGGATTTTTCAGCTATTATAAATATATAATAGATCTTGAAAAAGCGAACCGCATTTTTATATTAAAGGGTGGTCCCGGCACAGGTAAAAGTACAATAATGAAAAAGGTTGGGCTTGACTTAGCCAGACAAGGATATGATGTTGAATTCATGCATTGCTCCAGCGATAATAACAGCCTCGATGGAATAGTTGTCCCAAAACTGTCAATCGCGATAATTGATGGCACCGCCCCCCATGTAGTAGATCCCACATATCCCGGAGCTGTAGACGAAATCATAAATTTGGGAGAATTGTGGGATGAAGATGGAATTATTAAGGCAAAAGAAAAAATATTTGAAACCAGCAAAAAAATTAAGGATTGCTTTGAAAGAGCTTATCGCTATCTAAAAGCTGCTGCAGAACTGAAAGCAGACACAGAAAAAATTTACGAATATGCTTTGGACAGAGGAAAAGAGGCTATTTTTATACATGAACTTAAAACAAAGATTTTTGGATCGGATATTCCATCTAAAAATCCCGGGAAGCAGCGGTGTCTTTTTGCTAGCGCAATAACTCCAAAGGGACCGTCAGAATTCTTAGACAGCCTTTGTATTGCCCATGATGTAATTCGATTATGCGCTCCTGCAGGACAGAGCACCAAAAATGTGCTTGAAAGCCTAAAGGATGAAGCTTTAAAAAAAGGTTTTTTAACCGAAACTTATTTTTGCCCTATGTCTCCCAAGAGAATTGAGCATATTGTATTGCCTGAGCTTAAGATATCGGTAATAACAGCCAACGAATACCATGATATTAGTGATATAAACAGCGAGAATAATTCCACATATTTTATGAATGAATTTTTAAGCAGTGAAATTATCTCTGATTTTAAACCCCAGCTTGACTTTAACAGACTCTATACCGATACCATCATTCAGAGGGCCGTAGACTCAATTGCTATGGCAAAGTCTTTTCATGATGAGTTAGAAAAGTATTATATTAAGAACATAAATTTTGACCGATTAACTCTACTGAGGAAAGACTTGATGAAAAAGATATTGTCCCATGCTTAAGCGGTAGACATTACGATTTCAAGTTCGAATAGACTTTTATCGTATTTTACAACCATATTACCGTTATACTTCTTTACGGTTCTATCTATGCTTTGCAGTCCAAGTCCGTGCAGCTCGGGTGAAGGTTTTGAAGATATGAAAAACCTTCCCCATCTTACGGGAGCTTTGTCACATGTGTTGGAAACAACTATTATCAGATATTTATCCCTATAATTCATGGAGAGTTTTATTTCCTTCTTAAGAGCATTATCGGTTATCCGCTTGCAGGCCTCAATGGCATTATCTAATGAATTCCCGAGGACTATGCATAGATCTGTGTGCTTTATTGCTATATTCGAAGGCAGATTGAGCTCCCGTCTGAAATTAATTCCTATTTTGTTTGCTATATCGGCTTTCTCACTCAATACGGCATCAATAACAGGATTCCCTGTGTCAATAATTTTCTCGGTGTCTGTTAAACTAATAAGATTTTCAATATAATTGCCTAATTCATTTTCTTTTTCATATTTATAAAGATTATAGATACAGCTTAGATGGTTTTTAAAATCATGAATTACCTCAGAAAGCACCTCTCGATTTTCTGCCAGTTTATTATAATGATTGAGTTGGAACTCTAATTGTTTCTCTATCAATTTGTATTTGTAGCCCTTTTCAAGTTGTCGCATATTCAATTCATACATACTGAATACTATGGCATTAATATACATTAGTCCAATATACGCAATCAATACAGAGAGTGTATCTGTTACACCATGCCTAAGCATAAGTTCAAGTATTATCAAGGCAATAAATATACATATTATTGGAACCATTAAAAGTAGAAAATAATATTCTCTCTTTGTCTCAACAACATATGATTTCTTAAAATAACAGATAATTTTTATTGCCATAAAAGATAATATATTTTTGATTGTGATACCAATTAATTTAAAGATCGGATTGTTCTGGAGTATCCCCGGTTCTATCTCAAAACTTAAAAGTAATATGCAAAGAGTAACAAGCTCAGTAACCACAAGGATAGCAAGAAGCAAAACACATGTAATCATATGGGTATTAAACTTCCCTTTATATAAAAACAAAGAAACAAATAGTGAAACTCCCAAAAAGTTTACTATAAGTGCATTTGGTATATTATATAAAAACGAACTGACAATAAATAATTGTATAAATGCAATAATAAATACAATTACCTTTCTCATGAGGGTAGTATCTTTTTTTTCAAGAAATCCATTTAAGAAAGTTAAAATGATTAAGATTTCAAATAATGATGTGCATCCTTCGATAAATAGCCACGCTATACTATGTATCATATCGAATACCTCGCAAGATAACTTGTAAAGCTGTCAAATACCTCTTTAAGGCGGTGCTCACTTAGCGGGAGTACCATATTATTGTTAAGCACAATATTCGACTTGTTTATTCTTTGTATGTATTCCATATTAACCAGATATCCTTTATGAGTTCTGACAAAATTATATTTCGATAATTTGGCTTCCTCTTCCTTGAGATTCGCATAATATGTATACTGTTGGTTATTCGTATGTAAAATTATTTTTCGAAGAAAGCTCTCCATATATATTATCTTGTTTATTTCAAGACTTATCAGTCCACGATCTCTTGTGTAAAAAGAGTACCTCTTACTTCTCATATCATTTATTTGAGCTATCGCTTGTCTAAGAACATGATAGAATTTTTCTTCATAGACAGGCTTAATTAGAAACCAAAAAGGCTGATATTCAAAGCTGTTGAAAATATAGTCTTTAAGAGAAGTAATAAATATGATTATTGCCCTGGTATCGTAGCCCCTTATAACCTTTGCCGCGTCAAACCCACTTACTTTTTTCATTTTAATATCCAAATAGATTAAGTCATATAAAACTCCTGATTCATATGCTTCTATTAATTGCTCACCAGAGGTATAGCAATCGATAACGACATCATTACAATCGTTCTCATGCAAGACAAAATGATTTTTTATGTAACCATGAAAAAGTTCAAGGTAGTTTTTGTCATCATCACATATGGCTATATGCATGGCACTCACCGGATCTAAGTTATTTTCTTCTGAATTTGCATAAAATAAAAAATTATGTTTTTCGACAAGATTATCATACCAGAAATCATTACATTCTTTCAAATGTTTTCCCTGCTTTCTATATAGTTGTTATACTAACTAATTATTCATAACATAAGTATCTCCAGCCCAAATCTCGTCAAGATAGGGCTGGAGAACTCTTTTTTTAATATATTACTGTCTCGTACTTAGTGTTTTATCATTCTTATTTTTTCAGGAAATTTAGGTTGATTAAAAAATACTACGCAACAAGTATAGTTACTCAATAGTGCCGTGGAAAATGCCAATGCTGCAACTGCCTTTCCTATTAATACACCGATTATACCCATTATATGTTTCACCTCCTTATTCCCGTTGCTTTAGCCAAAATAAGAGTAAAAGCTACGCAAAGCATGGCAAGCGAGATTATAACTGCTGCTTTTATTGCTTCGTAAAAAAATACTGTAATCAAACAAATGCCCATGAACTCAACAGAGGCAATTGCTCTCGACAAAATTTGGAATTTCCTTTGCTCACCTTCGATAAAAGGCTTATTTTTATGCTCAACCGGTGCTAGATATAATATGATTGCAAAAGAGATTATTCCTGCCGATAAGGAAAAAACATTTCCCATCTCTACGGGCAAAAACTTTGCTACAGCCATAGAAGCGCAATAAAACCCAACAAAAATAAGTACGCACGAAATATGCGATTCAGCATGATATCCGCCGCTATATATTCTAATAACACCAAACATTAGTATAAAAAACATGCTTTCAAGTATTAATCCCGCTATAATACCAATTGTAAGTACGACAATGATGTTAATAGCAGTAGAAAACAAAGCTACCAATCCATATTCGTAAATTTCACGATTTTCATTTTCTATAATTTCCTTCATCAAAAGAAAATCTGTAAATTGTTCAGAAAGCCTTTGCAGCATTTTTCTTCCTCTCTCCAAGAATTATTTCAAGAGTATGACTTAGTTGTGGAAGGTTTTGTCGTCTGGCTAAGAAAAAGCTTATTTAGAATTGGCATTATTAATTGCCAATTCTAAATAATGAAGAAAGATAGTATCAGAAAAGTTTTAAATATAATCATTGTGCAACCTGCGGGGGGTGCAGTAGTTGCACAACGATTATTCACTGATAACAAACCTGCTTAGCTTGTAGAGTCTGGTTTCTAAAAGCTTAAGTATATAATTGAGAGGGTTTGTTTTCTACAAGTTAATATACTACAATTTTCAATATTTATGTCACGAAATGTAATAACTGCGGCTTTAAATGTAATAACTGCGTTTCAATATACTAAATATCCCATTAATACATAAAACCGGTTGTATTATTTTGCTAATACAACCGGTTTTATGGCGATTTTTATCCGCTTTATATTCATTAGTACCGTCAGTCTAATGCTGTAAGTGGCAAAAACTGTTATCCTTTATCTTCACCCAAAACCAGGTCTAATGTAAGATACTCCCCTTGGCTGGGCTCACCTTTTTGGGGTATTCTGTAAACAGTAAGCTTTACCTTATCTCCTGCTTTAAATTTATTTTTCTCTGCTTCCAGCTCTGCAAAGCTCTTAATATCAACTCCGTTAAACTGGGTAATAATATCACCTGTTTTTACACCGGCCATAAAAGCGGCACTTAAAGGTTCGACCTCATAAACAAGTATTCCTTCAGGTACCCCGTTGCTTTTTGCAATTGTAGAGTTGAACCTCGTATCAACAACTATCCCGATCTGAGGCCGTCCCGTTACATATCCGCTTTTAATAAGGCTTTCCGCAATTTCTACAGCATTATTTGAAGGAATGGCAAATCCTAAACCCTCATATCCGGCACCGCCTATTTTAGAAGTATTTATGCCTATTACTTTACCTTCTGAATTTAATAGCGCTCCGCCGCTGTTACCGGGGTTTATTGCTGCATCTGTCTGTATCAGCTTCAAAACAGTACCGTCATCAAACTCTATTCTACGGTTTAAGCCGCTTATAATACCAGATGTGACTGAACCCATAAACTCTAAACCTGCAGGGTTGCCAATGGCGATTGCTTTTTGGCCTACTTTTATCTCATCCGAGTCACCAAACTCGGCTGCCGGCAATTCCGATACATTTATTTTCAGAATAGCAATATCAGTTTTGGAGTCTCTTCCAACAACTGTAGCCTCATAAGGTTGATCTACCTGGTTAGGNAGTATAACTTCAATTTTAGCATTTGGAGCAATCTTGTTGCCGCCTGAACCGGACATGGCATTTTCAATTACATGGTTGTTTGTAATGATATAGCCATCGCTGCTATAAATTATTCCCGATCCCTGTCCTTTATTCTGCGTGGAACCGAAGAATCTGTCGTTGTATTGGTAAGTAATGCTGATACCTACAATGGAAGGGCTGACCTTTTCAGCAACTACTGTTTCAGCTGATGTCGTTTTATCTATAATTTCTATTTGTCTGATGCTGTCGTTAACATAGGTGTTCCCGGGAGGGTTAGCAGCTCCGCTGTATGTTTCCGGCAATCCATANGTAAAATAAGCACCTACAATACCGCCTGTTAAAAGTGAACTTATGAGGGCTACAATCAGCATTGGTGCAATTAAGCCTTTTAATTTACCCTTAGCAGGTTTTTTATAGCTTTCATTATAAAATGCTGATGTTTTTAAATCATCATATCTATCCTGATATCTGTTTTGATCATAATAACGTTGATAGGTGTAGCTATTCTGGTTCGGGTAATAATTACTTGTATAGCTCCATCTGTTTTCTTGTCTATCTCTGTTTATATCATTGTTTCCGTTGTAATCATCCATGATATCTGCTCCTTTCTTATGTATTGTTTACAGATTTATTGTAACCATCAATTTTGACATAGATATGAATAAAATGTTAACTTTAGTATGGCTCAGATATTGAAGCACTACGCAGGCTAAAAGTGAATACCGAGCCATGTCCTTCTTCACTTTCCACTTTTATGATTTCATTATGGGCAACTATAATGTTTCTGGCTATTGCAAGACCCAGGCCTACGCCAGAACGATCGGCACTTCTTGACTTATCGGTTTTATAAAATCTTTCAAAAATATACGGCAATTCCGCCTTCGGTATACCCTTACCATTATCTTCCACGGAAATATATACCTTATCTCTTTCAGTTCTTTCAGTATATGTTCTTACCCTGATTTCACCGTTTTCGGGAGTGAACTTCACCGCATTGTGCAATAAATTTATTATGACTCTTTGAATTGCATCTGAATCGGCGTTTACAAACATTCTCTCACTTTCGAAATCAGCCTGGAATTCCAGATTTTTTTCAATGAATATATGTTGAAGACTTATAACACTTCGTCTGATTAATTCGTTTATATCAAAATCTGTCATATTAAGTGTAACTTCCCCGGCCTGCATTTTTGCAAGACTCAATAAATCATTTACTAATTTCTGCATTCTTCTGGTTTCATCCAGAACGATGGCAAGATAACTTCCCTGCTTTTCCGGGGGTATAACCCCATCCAATATTCCTTCAGTAAAGCCTTTTATGGTTGTGAGTGGAGTTCTTAGCTCATGGCTCACATTGCCTATAAAATCCCGTCTCATGCTTTCCAGATTTTCCAAAGCAACAATCATATTATTAAAACTTGCGGAAAGTTCGGCTATTTCATCTTTACCTCTCACATTGACTCTCTCAGAAAATTCGCCCGATGCNACCCTTCTGGCTACTTTTTTCATCTGATTTAAAGGTTTTGTAATACGTTTTGTTAATACTGCCACAAAAAGCAGAGCAATAACGCACCCCACAAATCCTGATACAACAAAAACTATTATTATTGATGTTTTGAGCTGATACATGCTCGGAACTTTTGAATGAATTAACAAAACTCCGCTAACTTTCATATTGTAAGGAGGAATATTCTCAATACTGAAATGCTGGTTTATTGTGACCCAATCTACTCCCGTATCTGCAAACAGGCCGAAATAATCACCAATTTCATATTCCACAGGCTGTTTATCGTATTGACGTGAATCGGGTAACTTAGGCCACCCTTCCTCTGAAACCTCCAGTTTTCCTTTCAGATAATCCGGTATTTCCGAATAAAAAATAATAGTGCCGTCATCCCTGACTATCCAGATCAGGGAGTCGGCATTATTGGCAAGAGTCTGTATGAAGCTTATAAATAAGAAGGGATCGCGGGAATAGTCGCTCTTAAGCAATGTATCCAGAGCATTTATAACCTTTTCTGAAACTACTTTAAGCTGCTGAACCTTTTGTTCTGCCACCATTCTGTTCAGACTGGCATTCATTATAATACCTGTCAAGGTAAAGCTAATAATAAGAACAGCTATAACCAGAATGAGCACCTTGCTAAACATTGTTCTTATCATCATTTCACCTCAAACTTATAACCGACTCCCCATACCGTTTTTATCTGCCATTTATATTCGCCGGGCTCAAACTTTTCTCTTAATCTTTTTATATGGACATCCACAGTCCTGGTATCACCAAAGAAATCAAACCCCCAGACATTTTCAAGAAGTTGTTCCCTTGTAAACACTTTATTGGGGTTGGATGCAAGGAAATACAATAATTCCAGCTCTTTTGGAGGCATGTCTAATTCAATGCCATTTAATTTTACGGTATAATTTGATTTGTTAATTACCAGTCCGGGAAAAATAACCTGTTCGGGAGCCTCCTCCTGCCTGCCATAACGTCTTAAAACTGCTCTGATACGGGCTATCAATTCTTTTGGCTCAAAGGGTTTAACGATATAGTCATCCGCACCCAGTTCCAAACCAAGAACCTTATTAAAGGTTTCATCCTTGGCTGACAGCATAATTATCGGTATAGAACTGAATTTTCTGATTTCACGGCACACCTCCCAGCCATCCATGCCCGGAAGCATTATATCAAGTATGACAATATCAGGAGCCCTTTCCTTGAATAATTCGACTGCTCTTTTGCCATCGTGGCAGACCGTTACCTGAAAATTCTCTTTTTCCAGATACAACCTCTGAAGCTCACAAATATTAACATCATCATCCACAATCAGGACATGTGCCCTTGCGTTCATTTCCACACCCTATCTTTCTTTTTGAATTCTTAATAAAAATGTTCACTTCTATTTTACCTCAATTTGTAAGGGTCAATCTACATTGACATCATTATTGCTTAAGTAATCTGTAAATTCAAGCTAATATAATGAATTGAGCGTAAATTTTCTGTGAACTGATTATTTGCTTATTTAACTAAAAGACCGCTCCATATAATACGGAACGGTCTCTTTAATAGATTCCCCTTTATTTCAAACTTTATTTAGGCAATGCACTTATAATAAAGTTTGCTATAAACAGTACGGTTACAATATACATTATAGGATGGACTTCTTTAAATTTACGCTTGGACATTTTTAAAATTACATAGAAAATGAAACCTGCTGCAATTCCGTTGGATATGCTGTAGGAAAAAGGCATTACTACTGCGGTAAAGAAAGCGGGAAGAGCTTCATCAAAGTTACCCCATTCAATCTTACCAAATGAATCCATCATAAGAATACCAACTATAATAAGGGCAGGTGCTGTTGCTGCACCGGGAACAATACCTGCAACTGGTGCAAATACAAGTGCAAGCAGGAACAGAGCTGCTGTGAATACTGATGTTAAACCAGTTTTACCGCCAACACCGATACCGGCTGCACTCTCTACATAAGTGGTAGTGTTTGAAGTACCTAAAAGTGCACCTATCGAGGTAGCAGTTGCATCTGCAAAAAGAGCCTTATCCATTTTGGACTTAAATCCCTTGCCCTGGAAAAGATCAGCTTCATCCTTGTCATCAAAAATACCACTTTTCCTTCCTGTGCCGATAAATGTTCCTATAGTGTCAAAGGTATCGGAAAGGCTGAAAGCTAAAATTGTGGTGAGTACAAGGAATACTTTTCCCGGGTCAGCAAAGAGGCCACCGATATCCAATGCAAAGAATGTTTGTGAAATATCAGAAATATTAAATTGTGAAGCTGAAAAATCAAGATTTGTAACACCCATCGGGATACCGATAATAGTAGTTATAGCAATACCTAAAAGGATAGAACCCTTAAGTTTAAGAATCATTAATACGGCAGTAATTACTAAACCGATCAGTGCCAGTTGTGCATTAGCATCAGTAAAGTTTACAAGAGCGGGTATCCCGGCTCCAAATTCAATAAACCCGGCATTTATAAAGCCTATATAGGCAATAAAAAGTCCAATACCGCCACCTATGGCATATTGGAGTGATTTAGGGATAGCCTTTATAATCATTTTTCTAATCTGAGTAGCAGTTATGATAATATTAATGACACCACAGATAAATACCATAGCCAAAGCCTGTTGCCATGAAAATCCCATGCCGAAACATACGGTGTAGGTAAAGAATGCATTTAATCCCATTCCTGGTGCTTGTGCATAAGGAACATTTGCAACCAGCCCCATGATTAAGGTTGCAATAACTGCTGCTAATATTGTGGCAACGTATACTCCGCCCTCTGGCATACCTGTTTCGCCTAACATACCCGGATTGACGAATATAATGTAAGCCAT
>JGI24711J26586_10001938_pt1 | contig 15224 bp, 11 predicted proteins | sample BioPla3DNA1_FD_26586 | JGI IMG/M metagenome (IMG submission 26586)
TTTACCTTGAAGAGGAAGCCCTTCCCGCTAATTGACACGAATCAAATCCTACGCCGACAAAATAGGAACTTACCTATGCCACATTTGGACAACAACACCACACCCTATGCGGACAAGTTCTGTGTCCTTTACGAAAACAATTGCTGCATCCCGTGCAGAACGGAAGGCCGATATCCGATAAATGTATCTCTTTAAATAAGATATTTTCATCAAATTCAAGCAAAAACTGTTTCGCTTTTTTCGTCAAAAGCCAAGTGTTTCCCTTATGAGGCCCGCCATTCATAATTAATATCTTCATAACCGCCACGCAGCGCATAATAATACCTTTCAGATTTTATCACGAATCTGAAAGGTATATTAAAAATGTAATTATGGGTTTTGTAAAATTTCTGCGCGGGTGTGCACTGAGCTTAGAAAATAGCGCCTTGTACTAAGCCTTGTCCTCGGAATCACATTGTAAGCTACAGATCCTAGATTTTGCAGTATTACTCACCATTCTGCAAATTCTTAGTTTTCTTTTTTGCCTACATTTTTTGTTTGATGTATTTAAGCATAAGTATAGGATCTTGCAATATCTCTTCATCTATATCTGAAAATTCGTACTCATCCTTTGCATATTCATCCTCGGAAAAATCATCTTCACCCTCTGCTACACTAATCAAATCACCTTCCTCTTCTATTTCAAGGGCTAACAAATCGAGTTCTGTTCCAACATTAGTAGATAATGTTTCCATATTACCTTGCTTGACATAATCATCGCCATATTCAATTTCTGCAATTCTCAAGTACTCGCAAATTGTTTCCTTAAAGTCTTCAGCATAAAATTTTTCGCCATAAAACTTAAGTTTAGAAAAATAATTCTCTGGAAGCATAGTATACACTGCCGTCTCCACCGTAATTGGATAAATAAAATAGTAACGAGCTGAGTTATAAATAAAATCACTTATAAAGTCTCCAGCGCTCCTTAAGCTCATCCCACATATGTTTATTCGTTCAGCCCACAATTCAAAATCATCGTCTTGGTGAAACCAATCTGAAAGATATACGTCTGAGCCACATCCTTGTACTGAAAGCATTAGTTCATCGTAATCTCTAAATAGAATAATGCTACCAACTTCAGCAAAAATTGTCCTCAACAGGCAGTGTGTGTCGTAGGCATCCTGGCTACGACATTGTTTTGTGCTTAACAATTCAATAGAATAAAAACTAACTGAGCCCGTTTCAGGCTCTTCAAATACAACATCTTTTATATCAAATATGTGAGATATATTAGTTACATTTTTAAGTATATCTCGCTGAGTCCTTGATAAAGATATATCCATACCACTATCAAAGTAAACCACCTGTTCGGGAGTATGGTTTGCAAATACCGCTTCTGAGACATCAGTATGTCCAGACTCACAGAAGAATTTTAACGCTAAAAGATATAAAAAATCGTCAAAAATTTCCGCTTGACACATACTACCCCCCCCTCTGATAGCATAATTAAAATCATTATCCTATCATTCTGGCCAAATCTTCCTCATAGGACTTTCCTTCAATTTCGTTCTTGAATGTTTTTAATATGTAATACGTTTTGTCTAGATAATCATCTCTTGATAAGCACCCATCTGTAAATTGCTCATACATTTGTTCAATTCCGCCTCGAACATAAGCATTAAACAAATCCATATTCTTTTTAAACTCCTCTGCTTTATCTGCCTGTGTATCATACCTGAACGCTCGATCAACTTTTTCTTCAGGGGTCATTTCTGTAGTTTCATCTAATAGCATCGCCATTCTATAAAGAAACACACAATTATCTCTTTCATTTGCAAAAGCATCTGCATATATGCGAGCTCTATCTGCAGAATCGGTATCACTGTTAGCTGTTCTCGAATATAAGAGCCCCCAAATAACCGCATTCATATAGACATCAATGTACCTTTCAAAAAGGGGAGCCTGCGATTTCTCTGGGTCATCTGAATCATCTTTAGCAGCCTTTTGAACAAGAAATTTCAGATAGGTTGCATGCTTTCCCGTTATTGTGCAATCGTTCTCAAACACCACAATTATCTCCTTCCTTATTGTAATTTAGTATAGGTTTCACTCACTTTATTGAGCTGATACTGCTTACCAACTCGATTTGACATAACTGTTCGAGCATAATTCCAATCTTTCTGCATAACAAACATGATAACTTGATCTGCAATTTCAGGAAGAACTTTAGATATGTTAGCTGTGTGCGTTTCATCAGCATTAGAGAAAGGAGCATCCATTACAAGAGGATATGGTTCAGAAGAAATATCTATTTCTTCTTCAAATCCTTCATTTATAATCTTTTCTTTTGCCAATGCAACTAGACCAGCTATAAATGCAAAATTCTTGACTCTATTCGAACCTTCGGATTCCCCTGCTGCTATTTCCTTATCAGCTACCGTAGTAAGCAACGAAACTTGATACTTTTGATCTATTGCGACTCTTCTGTGTCCATGGTACATTCTCTCGAATATTTCATTAACCTTTTTTTCAAGTTTCTCTCTGATTATAACTTCTTTATCCTTATATGCTTGAGTCAAGCTTTCATGAATATTCTCAGCGTATTGAATAAGCTGCATCGTTAATTTGTTTTTACCTGAAACGGCCAAAAGACTATCATAAACCTTCCTATACCTATCTATGTCATTTTTCTGGGCAGCATCATCTCTAATCAACAACACTTTTCTCTCATTAAGTTTTTTTATTCGAGTCTTTACATCCATAACTTCAGCTTCATATTGACGCATGTTTTCTTTGCCTTTAATTTGCTCACTTATTTCAGAAACCTCATCTTTTCTTTCCTGTATACGAGTCTTAAGCCTTAAAATTGACTCATAACGCTCAGTCAGGCTTTCAAAGGTACGTTCTGCAGGTTTTGAAAAACTATTAATCTTTTCTCTATAATGACGAACGGTATTACCAATTGATTCTGGTGGGACATATGCCAATTCTTCCATTAAGTGCTTATACGCATCATTTCCTTCGAAAACCTCATTACCACATATGCACCTACCTCTCTTAATCAATTCCATTATGGTTGGCTTCGTTAAATCTCGAATCCCCTTGTCATCAACTTTAACTTCTTTTAGAAATACTTTTGTTTTGCTAATGAGGGGTTGAGCAAAAAAAGCAAGTGATCCATAACTAAACTCCTTGAAATAAGATCTACTAGTATCCTCAAGAGCTCTCTGGTCTTCTAGTATTATGGATTCTAATTCTTCCTTCTTCTTTTGTAATGATGCTGTAGTTTGATTGTCTCTTAAAATATCATATAATTGCTCCTTGCGACCTTCATAATGCTTAATTTGTGAAGCATTCTCATCCAATTGTTCATATATTATGTTACGTTTTTCTTCTGCGGTCTGTATTTTATTTAGGGCATCTTGTGCTTTTGCGTCTCCATCCATATCCATATCACTATAAAATTTGCCTATTACTGTTGTTTTAGCACTACGCTTTCCAAGACGCCTAATAGCACTATCAATTGTTGAAAGCCCAAGTAAGCCTTTAACAGCGTCAGCAACATCCTTACGTGTACTAATACTATTTACACGTTCTGTATCAAAGAAGAAATAAGATGATAGTTCTTCTGGCAAAATATTATTAATTACATTCGCTACTTGAACATCCTTTACAGATTCCATTTGACCATCAGGTTGTTTGTAAGAAACTTTTGCTTGAGGATAATGCTCTCCTTTTACAGATTCTCCATGAAAAGTATAGCGTTGAAGCCTTGAGATAACATATTCAGTTTCCTCGTGGATTAATGTTATTTCTACTTCAACATTTTTGCTATCTCCAGGCATCATCTCCGCTACAATTTCAAAATTCAGAAGAAAGTCCGGGTTCTGATTAAACGTAACTTTCCCATAAAAGCACCAGTTAAATGCCTGAAGCAATGTCGTTTTTCCAAAAGTATTATCACCAAGGATAATGGTCACATTTCTTTCTGGGTCACACGAAAAATCTACTTTTGTAGTCCCTTTAAATTGGCGAAAGTTCTCCATTTTTAATGACTTAATAAGCATACTATCTACCTCGCTTAATAGTTTTTTCTTGCCTCATCCATAATAATTTTACGGATTGTTTCAACCATCTCTTCGTTTGTTTTTGCTCTTGTCCTTAGGTTTTGCTCTTCTGCTTCAAGTATTTTGTAAGTCATAGCAGTCAGTTTCTTCTTGTTTAAACTATTTTCATTAGGCATAAGTTAAATCCTCCTCTTCATCAATAAATTTTATATCATATTTTCTTTGAATCTCACTTATGAGCAAATCTGAATCAAACGGATTCTCTGCAATAGAGGCAAAATCTTTCATTCTAATTATCTCTCGCCTTGCTAATGACTTAACACTATCTATAACATCAGAATCGTACTGCAAAACATCCCTTAGAGGTATCGGTAAAGTTACGAAATCAAAAATAGTTGCATGTGCTTTTCCAGGAAATTTTCTAAGAACTCGTCCACGTCTCTGCACATATTCTTTTGGATTTGTACTACTTGCTAAAATAAATGCAGTGCGTATACTCGGTATATTGACACCTTCGTCCAAGCATCTAATAGCCACCAATACCTGTAGGTGCTTTCCTTCTGCAAAGTCTTCTTTTATTCTCTCTCTTTCTTCCGCAGTTTCCTCAGATGTAAATTTTGTTACCCTCATACCTAAATCATTTCCTAGCATCCCAGATACAATATCTACCTGACGTGCTTCATCGATTTGAATTTTGCCCTCCTCATAATCTATGTCGCGCATCGTTGTTGCTCCACAGTATACTAGAATCTGATTTCTATCTTTGTAGTCTTTCATCAAATTATACAACACAGATATCTTCTGACTAGCGCCCGCCACAATTCTCGCTCTCTTTATAAGTAGCCTTTTTACATGCTCGCTTATTTGAGGCTTTCCCTCTTTATCAGGATATATACTCCTTCTTATTTTTTCACTCAAATCCGAATACTGAGATAGTTCTTCCCCGTTTAAGGACACAGTTATCGGATGATAATAATATGGCGTCAACATTCTAGCATTTATTGCAGCTTCTAGCGTATATTCAATGCATTTATCGCCAAAATAATCGTATAACTTTTGAGTTCCTTCTGGATCTCCATGTCGATCAATCGTTGCAGATAGAGCAAGTCTATATGGTATATGAGGAGGGAGAGTTTTACTAAGCTTATCCGCTCCAAAGTTATGAGCTTCATCAACCACTAGAACGATATTTCCAGATAATTTCAATATTTCTGTTTGTACATAATCCAACGAAAACGTCGCATTGGTGGTGAGCATACAAAAATGTTTTATAACTCCTAAATTAAAGCTATTAACTGCTGTTTTGAGTCTATCACGCCAGTTTCTTTGCGAGGAAGCCGAATAGCAAACAATTGGCTTCATCCCAAAAGCTACTATATCTTTTCTCCATTGTTCAACTAGGTGCTGGTATGGACAAACAATAATTACTGCAAGGCTTTTGTTAATATCTTGATATAATTTTGATATTGCAGCAAGTGCTGTATACGTCTTACCTGTACCAGTTGCCATATCAAAAATGCCTTTATAGTCGTTCCTTACCCAAACATTGATTGCTTCCAACTGATATGGTCTCAGTGTTATGTCTGCTGGAATAGTTGGCCCAATTTCTTTTTTGTCATCACCATCATCAAAATCATGTTTTGTGCCTAAATATAATTCTTCTGGGAAAAGTTCAATCCCTTCAGTTTTCTTATATTTGTCAATGATTGCAGAATTAATTTGGGGGAAATCCAAAACTCTAATACTAGGTTCGCAGTCGTTCCACATGTTATTAAACGCTAATTCCTTACTATAAACTCTGGGCTTTTCTTCCGTCCAAGATGTAAAAACATCAATTGCTTCGTAATTATTTATAAAAGAGTTTGCGCTTTCATTCATAGAACCAGAAAATGCAATAATGTTATTTTTAGAATCGTACATTAATCCCAGCTTTTCATGAAACATTCCTATAGTGTCGTCAGTTTCTAAAAATGCAATTTTTATTTTAAGTCGTCCAACAGCTATAAGGTTACTCAAAAGATTCAAGCGTGCCTCTTCATATTTTCCTTTATGATCATAAAGCTCTCTCAATAGAACCTCTTCTATCACCTCATCTCTTCGCTTAATCCCATCATTTATTGCATCTATGTCTTCAGATGATAGCCTTGGAGAGGCTATTAATTCAATTCTTCCTCCATTCTCAACTATTCCGCATATGCCAGCTGAAAGAGCTAGTAAAGCAGAAGAAGAAAAAAATCCAACAGCTCTCCTATATAGAACGGATTCTTTTAATACAGGAATATAAAAATCTTTAATTATGTCATCAAATTTTGATCTGTATTCAGGTTTTAAGTCCAAATCTTGTAAGCTCATCAATTTCACACCTTAATTAAATATACTGTTCTATCGAATCTAAAACTTCCTTCAGTTTATTAAAATCATCTTCTTTGTTAAAGCAATTAACGCTGAATCTAATCGTTCCAGCTGGGTAGGTTCCAAGGAATAAGTGAGCTCTTGGTGCGCACTGTAAGCCCGTCCTCACAGAAACACCTCTGCTTGCAAAGATATCTGCAGCGCTATCACTGCTTATTCCATCGATAACACATGATACAATACCGATATACTTTGCTTCTGTCTCATTACCTATTATTGTAAAACTGTCATACTTTTCTAAAAGAGAAATCAAGCGCTTCCTATTTACTTTCTCTTCTATATAGAGTTTTTCTATGGTCTGCTCCTCAATCCATTTTAACGCAGCATTTAATCCTGCTATTCCAACAATATTTAAAGTTCCGATCTCAAATTTTTCAGGCAGAGACTTTGGCATATTCTGGTTTGCAGAGTCAAACCCTGTTCCGCCAAAAAGTATCGACGGAATCTCTATGTCCGGCTTCATTACAAATCCGGATATTCCTGTTGGTCCAAATAAAGTTTTATGACCGGCAAAAACGGCAAAATCGTAAATATCAAGGCCGACATTTGTATCAATCAAACCTGCAGACTGCGACATATCCGCTAATGTGATAGCCCCATACTTCTTGCCTAATGAAAAAATCTCTTCTATTGGCGCGACAAGGCCGATTACATTGCTCGCGTGACTCACAATAATTAAATCTGGAGAACATGAATCAAACTGATATCTTATCCTTTCAATGTCATATTTAAGCTCTTTTGAAACATACAGTTCAATTACTTTAATTTCGTTATTTTTTTCAAAACTATGTAAGACTCTTGTTACTGCATTATGTTCAAATGGAGAAATATAAATATTTTTAGCACCAGTTTTTATAAGGCCTTGAATAATGACATTCAGTGCAATTGTAGCCGTTGGCACAAATACAACTTGCTTCGCTAGGCAATGTAGCGTGTTTGATATTCGTTTTCTCGTATCTTCTACCAAATTCTTTGCCGATTGAGCTAATTGATAATTGCCACGTCCCGCACTCCCTCCAGCACTTCTGTAAAATTCATCCATAAATGAATAAACGCACTCCGGCTTTGGATATGTAGTTGCTGCATTATCAAAATATGCCATAATATTCTCCTTTAATCTTTAACAGAGATTTTTCAATATTTCCATCAAAACCTGTCTCTTTTCTTGCTCAGGTATTGATTGGCCCATTGAATCTATGGATGAGGATATTTGATTGTACAGAAGTCTGCCTCTCTTTGAAATAACCACTCTATCAAAACGTTTAGTCTCAACGTTGCCGTTTTCGTCTAAATAAGTAATTTGATAATTATCTATATCCAATATCTCATTTTCTACCTGTCTGCTGCTAAATTGCTCCGCTGTGTTTTTATAAATTGAAATTTGTTCTGTAAATCGCTTATGTGTATCATCGTTCCAATCTTCGAGCCGTAACCCTGTGGACATCTGCGCAAAATTTGAAATAAACATAAGCTCATCATTTGTAATTGCTCTAAACAAATCAAGGCATTTATTTGCGTCATCAGAAAACAACTGTTCGAAAACCTTCTCATCCAGCGTGTTACACCAGTCATTAATCACTGATACGAGAGACATTTGTTCTAGGTGACATTTGTTTTTTTCAAGCACAAATGTCGCCTGCACTTCTCTAATTAGGTGTTCTTTAAGCGTGTCAAGTAATTTGTCATAATAATCCTTAACTTTTGCAATATCTTCGGCAATATCTACTGCGATTTCATCATAGTCAAAAATTTTCGGCAACTCATCAAACAATAATTCAAAACTACCAAGATTTTTCTTAAGTGCTTTTTTAAAAGCAATATGGCTCTTTTGTAGTTTTTCTCCATTAATCATTTTAAGAGCATCCTTTGAGTATTTTGGAAGGCTCATAAACCATCTATACATTGCATTTGCAACATAATCATAAGAATTACTGCTACGTTCTGCCTCTACAATGTAATTGACAAATACTTCAGACAATCGCTGAATATATTTTTCTTTTTCAGCGTTCCAATCGAGATATAATATTTCAAATCTTCCCGGGTCTGCGTCAATCTGAGTAAGTAAGTCCGCACTGATTGGAATATATCCAAACCTATCCATAATCAACACCTGATGCTTATGCTCATGCATTACCGCAGCCAAATAAATTGGAATTAGACCCCTGCGTAACCCTATATGATATTTAGGATGCATAAGTTGCTCGTATAATTCAGCAAAATTAAGCTTTTCTACTTGCCTTGCCTTTAAAATAAACTTCTCTATCGTTTGCAACATATTTCTCATGTTTGCATCTTCCGGTTTGAGGTTTATTTTAGGTATCCCGTGTTCTTCTATCCAAACTCCTGTTTTGATTAAGGTGCTTCGCATAATTGAAACCTCTTGTCCTGTTCCAAACAAGCCGAGATTTGATTCCAATTCATTTCTAAGTAATGCTGCCACAATCTTGTTTCGACTGTTTTTTGAGACAGCAGTAATTTCATTACGATTTATAGCTTCATTGGCTATTACCGGAGTTAACGCATATTCTTGATCGCAAATTTCGGACATCAACTTAGTCAGTGAAGACCTTCTATTTAATCTGATTTCTTTTCCATCGTGCACATAGGTTGATTTGCCCTCTTCAGGATGAGTAAATCCATGTATAAAGGTTCTAATAACTTCATTCAAATCTTCAAAAACAACTTCATATTCTTCAAATAACACTTCATCATCTACTGACTTGTCGCGAAGTATTGCGACTGCATTTAATTCTTTCGCAATCGGCTCTATTGCCTGATAACGTTTAGGGACAATGAAAATTTGCCTGTTACAGCCTCTACTAATCTGCTTTGTGAGTTTATTAAGACGTTCTATTTCATATTCAGTTTCCGGAATAATAGCATATATCACTCCATCAGCTTGAATATTTTCGCTCTTTATTTCCCAATCAACATCATCAGCTACTTCTTTCCCTTCAATAAATTCAAATGAGAAAAACCGTGTCATTTCACGTTCATCGTTATAACGTGCAGGATACATATAATTATCAAAGTTGGTGTCATTAAGTATATCCTTTACTGAGATACGGCCTTTCTGGAGTTCAATAAAGTCTCTTATTTTTTCCTTTATATCAACCCCTGAAGATTTCTTTAATCTCAGAAAGCCATTGCTGCGCTGTAAATAAACAACGAGCTCTTTTTCGATAAGTTCAGAAATCGCATCTTCTATGGTTGCAACATCATAATCAACCGAATAAATGCCAATTAATTCTTCTTTGGTTGGTTTCAAACGTTCAAATTGTTCAAGTGTATATATAAGCGAAATAGTCTTAACAATTTTGCTCCCCAAACTATTTTTGGGGAGCTGCGACAAAATTGTCGAAGCTAAAACATAATTATTATAAATATTACTTCCATAAGCTTCTTTTTTAAAAAGTGACTCAAAATAATCATATATGAGATCCGGTGTTATTAATAAAAAAGAATCGTCGTAATTCTTTAGAAAATTTACAAACGTATCTACTCCATCAGCAGATAAGAATGTGAATAATGTTCTTTCATTTTGCGCAACTCTTTCCGACAATCTCGGCAAAATAAACGTGGAAACCGGATGAAGCGGATAACAACCATAAACGGCCATTTCCAGCTCTTCATTAGAGTCGGCAAAAATTGGATGTTTTGAATATCTCTGAATAGTTCCTGAAAAATTTTTAGCATATTTCTTCAAGAATTTTTCCCAGCTTGTTTTTTCTTTCTTTATGACAGTCGAAATAATCTCGTAGGTTTGCGAAAAATTGTTGTTTAAGTGTATATGTTTAAACCGTTCTGAAACGCCACGCCACCCATCTATTTTTTCCTTCTGCAATTTATCAATATAGTTAGATATCTCCTTATGAGATATCAACAAAAGATGCATCTGTAAATCGCCACTTCTATTACATTTTTCAGCAAAATCTTGTAGCATTTTTGTGTCACTGACAGAAGCATTTGTAATGTTTGCCTCAAGATATTTACTAAACTCATCATAAACAACATATATTCCGCTATAACCCTTGCTTTTCAGTCCCCTGGCAGCACTTTCATAAAGTTCCACTACATCAAACCCTAAAAAAGGATTAAAGAGACTGCCTGATGTAAGTTTAGGGTAAATGCGCTCAAATGCTTCATAGGCATCAATATCAAAGCTTTGCAGTTTAATTGCAAAGGAATCTACCGGCATATCTATTTCTTGTTCAAATCTCGCATAGGTTTCCGGAAAAAAATTCTTCCAACGTTCTAAAACGCTGGCAGCGGCTTTGTAATTTGTTTCCGGCATAATATCTAACATGTTGTTATCAGACAAAGTTCTTTGCAGAGAGAGTATAAAAGACTGTGTAAGGCTGGTGTTGTTTCCTGAAATTACCACAGGTAAAATCTTGTTTCCGCTATCGTAGTGATTGTTTATCGCTTGAAGAGTTTGTGGGTTCTCGCTAGCCTTAATCATAAGTTTTTCGAAGAGTCCTCTGTCCTTGTTTTCAAGCATAGAAAGAATAGTAAGCACAATGTGTGATTTTCCTTTTCCATATGCTCCAATCAAAATCCTTGCCCTATCTGTAGAGTTCGAATTTGTGCTTAACAATATTTCTTCAAGGAGATTCATTGACGCTCTTGTTGGTATAAAGCTCTTCAGCTTTTCATCATTATTTAAATCATATCCAATGTTTACAGAATACTGAAATCCTGGTTCAACAGATATCATTTTGCTCATGTTTTCTTCACCCGTTTTACATGTTAATAGATGAGTAGTATTCATCTACGCAAGTAATGAAATCGAAATTACTTGTTATATTAATTACATCTAGACCTGCTGTCCGATTAATCTTTATTTTGCCCATACGTTCTATTTCATAAAGAAGGTCTAACATGCTGATAGAATCAAGGTTAAATACTTTTCCTATGTTGCATGGTGCTGTCAAAAGTTCGTTCAAATTTATTTCACTTCTTCCACCTGCATTATCTACAATTACAGCTAGTGCAACCCATGGGTTTATTGTACCCGCAACCGGAATACTCTTTTTATATGTTTTCTTTTTTTTGTTCAATATATCGACAAGGCCTAGTTCTCCAAAAGGACAATCAATATTGTTTTCTGGCGACACTCTTCCTGGATTTGACTTATATCGGGGTAAATAAGTGCTTATGATACAGTTAAAATCATCAGTTAAAGATCTAGTTGCCACTTCAATGCCCTCATCAGACATCTTTATGTACTTCTGTAGTGAATCAACAAAGTCATCTTTAGAAAACTCAGAAATATTAAAATCATTAAAGAAAAAGTACCATGCCGTTGCTTCATCTCTATTTGAAGCAAGTTTATATTGCAACAAAAATAAAGTTCCTAATTCTTCTATATATCGATCATGTTGAAAAACTCGCATTCCTAATTTTGTCAAAGATTGCACTCTTCTTCCCGATTTAGGTTCTTCCGTTAAGCCTACAGCCCTAAGCCAATATCTTAGTGCCTTTACCATATTTGAGCCTAAACCAAGCACATCCATCGGATTCACATCTTTTGCAACAAAAATATCGCCTCTGGCATCAACATGTTTCATTCCCTTGCTGAGCCAGCCTTTTCTTATAAAAAATGTGTCATGGGCACGAAATCTCATAGCCATAGCACTCCTCCTAAAGTGACTTTGTCCTTAAATATTTATCCATAGTGCATCCACCCTCAAGATATTTAGCTGTCATACACATTTTGCAATGGACACACTTTTCTGGGTCGATGTAATAATTATCTCCAACTATAGAAATTGCCCCTGCACGACACAACGATTCGCACTTAAGACACCTTCTACAAGCATTGAACTTTCTTATCTGATATCCAGCCATCCTCTGCAGATCGTCATGGTCTGAAACATTCATTGTTTTAATTTTTACGCCGTAGTCGTAATCATTTTGATCAAATGGCTGTATAGACATAATAGGTACGTTAGTTTTTGCATCAAGTATTACAACCTCACGCATTAGTTTGTTTCCTAGCTCTGTTGATATCCGACCAAATGGTACAAACAAGCCAATAAGCTCATCGTCAAAAGGTCTTACAAGTTGATATATCTTAGCATATTCCTCCGTCGTACAATTTGTGAACCTTATCTTTACATCTTTAGCGGATGGGAGCCCATTTCCTCCTTGTCTAGCCTTCCATTTACCAGTATCAACATAAGTTTCAGGGTCTGGTTTGCCAATTTTTTTAGCAAAGCTAACAAGAAAATTTCGCCAAGCTTTTGATTGTTCAGACATATATATTTTTGATAGAAATTGCGCTCTTTGATTGTTATTAGGACAACACCAGCAACCCACTCTATCATAACCAAATCTGTAGGCATCATTAAAGTCAATGTTCTCAGATAATATGTAAAGCCAAATATCTATATCTTTCCAAAAGAAAATAGGTGATGCAACTGTCTGCTGCTGTATTTTTACGAACTCAGCATTGTCCTCAATTCTATTATATTTGCTTCTACTAACAGATTCAGATTTTCTTATCCCATAAAAAGTTAAAACCTGTTGGTTGCGATAAAGACTGTTTATAATGCGTGCTATCGGCCCTGTTTTAAACATTGAACAACACCAACGCATCATTCTCGCCGGAGGCCCAATATCTTCGCATACGTCATAAAAAACTTGCTCGTCATTTCTTGCAATCTGAAAAATCGCTTGCGGATGATTTTTTCTATAACGCATTGCATACTCTACGGTAGAAGGAAACTCAAGTGTAGTATCACCAAAAATATGTACAAGACTTGGATTGCTCAAAGCTTTTATCGCAAGATCTGCTGTTACAGTTGAATCCTTTCCCCCAGAAAATGAAACTATGATATTTTCCTCGTCAAATTTTTCGGCGGCGTTTTTTATAAATTCAAATGATTCAGTTTTAAGGTAGTTTAACCTGTTTTTATTTGCCGTAATAAAGCGTTCTATATGCTCATAAAAATATTGATAACTGTTGCTACTCTTTCCAGCCTCGAGCCGCTTAATAATTTTATTTGTATCAGCATTTTGAAAAACAGAGCTAGATATCGCAATAGACTTCCCATCAATATAATACCTATTATTTATGGCCCAGACAGAGCTCTTAACTAGTGAATTCTCCTTCTTATTAAGAAGCAACTCCAATAGCAGTCTTTCCTCGGGAAAGACCGGACGTAAATCTGTGCCAATATATCTAGTTTTTCTGTCACAAATGGAGCAAATCCCTTTGTCGGCCTGCGTTGCGATTTGTATAATCGGCACTTTGCAATGGCTACAGTAATAAATTTCCACTGGGAGGTCTTCGACTGTGTCAGTTCCGCACACTAGGCATTTCTTTTCGTTTGTCTCCATATTACATTTTTTACACCACATATGCCGACCTCCTTTTCATTATAATTTTTAAACCGCGAACAAAATTAGTTTCATATTTTCCAACCAAATTAGATTCTCTTAGAACTTTTAAATTAGTGTAACTTGTAATCTAATATTATTAGCTACATAAATATTGGGCGTGTAACGCTAAACACACTATTGAAAAAGTGTTCGTAGCTATGTGTAAAACATATTATCAACATTGTCACATCTTATTATGAAGCCATGAATGGTAACTAACATTTTACATTAATTGATCTAAAAAATCCACATACTGACCTTTTTAACCCTTACCACGCCTAGCTTCTGAATAATAATTTCAACTATGATATTCTATTCGCTATTGAACTTCGACATCAACACCCTGTACTCCACATTCCCCATTCTTAAAACCACATCAAACTTCAATCTGAATTTATCTAAACTTTTCCAGCCAACAAAGGCCTTCTTTATCCGGTTTTGTAACATTGTTTTTTAATCATATCCCATGCTTCTGTAAGGTTCCAACATTCTGTTCAGTCGAATTTCTGCTTTTCATTCGCTCATATTTTGATTTTCGGCAAAGAAAGCAAACGAATCATTCTAAAAGCCTTATATATGCAATAGTAAAACAGCGCGGTTAAAAAGTAAAGCAAATGTACTAAAACTTTGATTCATAATTTTCAATATTTGTGCATAAAAATGCATTGCATTTTATTTGAAAATAGGTTATGATGTTGCAGCACCGAAAACAACGGTGTAAATACAGGTGTTTTATGGGACTCAAAGCAGAAAACGGGCTCTCAGCAGATAGTTTACTAAATTTAGCGTGTATAAATATTCAGCGCCGCATGAATGAGAGCCGCTCAAGCAAAAAATCTTTAATTCACAAGCAAATTCCAATACCGGTTACTCTTACACTACAGTTATCCGTTGTTCAATAATAACTCAATAAAATTTTTATCTGATTAGGAGTAGGCTCATGACAAAAAAAATAGTTATAATCGGCGCGGCAGGCCGTGATTTTCACAACTTCAACACCGTCTACAGAAACAATCCGAACTTCAAGGTTGCGGCTTTCACCGCCGCCCAGATTCCCGACATAGCCGGCCGTCGTTATCCTGCGGATCTCGCAGGCTACCTATATCCCGAAGGGATACCGATTGTTGAGCAAAGCGAGCTTGCCGAGCTAATTAAAAGCGAAAACATCGACGAGTGCATTTTCTCCTATAGCGACATTCCTTATCAAAAACTCATGAATCTCGCCGCTCTTGTCAATGCTGCCGGCGCCGACTTTACGCTCCTCGGCCCCAAGGCAACGATGATTAAAAGCAGCAAGCCCGTCATTGCCGTTTGCGCGGTGCGAACGGGCTGCGGAAAGAGCCAGACCTCCCGCAAAATTGTCGAGATTTTAAATGAAAA
>JGI24711J26586_10001943_pt1 | contig 15218 bp, 13 predicted proteins | sample BioPla3DNA1_FD_26586 | JGI IMG/M metagenome (IMG submission 26586)
GAGCAAATATGGAAGGGATTATGTAGAATACATTTTCGATATATCAAATTTAGACCTTGGGGATTTAAAGCTTATGGGGAACTTTGTTTCACATGGCAATTATATAACAGGAAACTGGAAAGCCACGTTTAAGATTCAATCTGTCGGCGAAGAATTGCAAGTCGGCTGCAGTATTAAATATGATACTCTGAACATAAAGAATATTAAGGTATCGCCTTTGGGGATAACTTTAATGGGCCATGGTGAATTTAATAAATCCATGACAGTACCTATCAGTGTTAAAATGGCTGATGGAAGTATTAAAGAGATGGGGCCGGGAATATGCTACAGTGACAGTGGGAAAATCAGACTTAAATATATGTCGACTTTGCCACTGGATATTTCCAAAATCGAATCAGTTGTTATTGGAGGAACGGATGTAAATTTTAATTAATCAAAACAACGATATTCATAAGTGATGGGATTAGGGTTAGGATTATAATATATGAAAAATAAAAAAGCTAAGGAACCGGGGTCAGATTTGAATAGTTTATTTATCCGGCCCCATTTTTAAATTTTTTGAGTTGAACAGAGATTTATGGGTATATGATAGCATGTATATATTGGGATATTCGGATATATAAAAATAAGCATAAAGGAGAGGTATTTATGAAATCAACATCAGTATGGACAGGGGGATATAAATCAAAAGTTGATAACGGCAGGGGACATGAAGCAGTAGTAGATTTACCACAAAATCAAGGTGGGGATGATGTGGGTGCAACTGCACTGGAATTGGCACTCATGGGCCTTTCAGGGTGCATTACTACTATTTTTGTACTGATAGCTCAAAAATCAAGATTAGAGTTTGAAGCTTTAGAAGCAGAAATCAATGCTACAAAAGGAGAAAGGACCATAGAAACTGCAGAGGTTATAATTAAAATTAAAACTTCTGACCCTAAGAAGGCAGACAGAGTACTTAACCAAACGCTTGAAACGTGTCCTGTAGGGATATTGTTTGCAGATGCAGGCGTTAAAATTTCTCATAAATTAATAGTTGAATAGGTCTACATACTCCCATCACTTTGGGAATGGGGGCATAAGTTTAAACTTCATATGGGAAATTATTGTTCCGGATTTGGGTGCATTGAGGGGGCAATTATTGAAGTCGGGTGACCGGCTTCTTTTTAAATTATTATATTATAAATAGGGTCAGGCTTGAATAATTTAATAAGTAAATTATTCAAGCCTGACCCCGTTTTCGCCATTCACAGGATCTATAAAGTGCCTCAAACAGTGCCTCAAACAGGAGAACCGTCCCCGTGTTTGCGCCCGTGTTTGTGTTAACAGAAAATTTATATCATCTTCCTAATTTTAACACAAAATTTATAACAATAGTACTAAACTGTTATTAAAAGGAGATGATACGATGGTTCTGTTGATCATTCTCGCTATTACCGGTTACATTATTTTTGGATACTTTATAATGAACAAAATTGATATATTTATAGAAAAAGACGTCATTAACACCGGGACAGATTATGTTGACAAAAAATCAACCGGCGGGAAAAGCTTGTTATTATTTGGGAATAATGAGTTGGCTAAATCAGTTGTAAAATATTGCAATGATAAGGACATAGAACTCAAATTCATAGAATACTACAACGAACTGGATTTTGGTTATGAATATTCATTGTTGTTGGCTCTTTCCAATAATGATGTTGATAACCTGATGATCAGTGCGATCGGGAAAAAGGTCTGTTCCATACCTCATATAGTGTCATTATGTAATAATAATGAAAATCTAAAAATATACGACGGCTTCGATATGGAAAAGGTTATTACATTGGATAATGATATAGGTTATATGTTTAACCTGATAAAGGAGGTGGTGGACAGTGAAATTTAAGGGTAAACCCAACATATTATATGTTCAATTGGGTGCTATCGGTTTTTTGGCCATTATTATAATCGGCGCAATACTTTTATCATTACCCGTATCCTCAAGAGACGGGCTTGGGACCCCTCTCATAGATGCACTTTTTACCTCTACATCTGCTACCTGTGTCACCGGCCTGATAGTATATGACACCTATAACCACTTTTCAACCTTTGGTCAGATTGTCATAATAACGCTTATCCAAATTGGAGGGCTGGGTTTTATGATGATTGGAACAATGTTTATGCTGGTACTGCGTAAGAAGATTGGAATCAGGAGCAGAAGCCTTTTAAAGGATTCTATCAGTACAGGGTATATAGGGGGTATAGTAAGACTGGCTCGGAATATTATAATCGGCACTTTACTGTTTGAGGGAATCGGCGCCCTGATACTTTCAATCAGATTCAGCTTTGAAATGAATACCTCAACGGCTATTTTTAATGGGATTTTCCATTCCATATCGGCTTTTTGTAATGCGGGATTTGACATAATGGGCAGAAACGGTGAATTCACATCCCTGACCGGATACGTCAACGATATAGCTGTAAATTGTGTAATCATGTCCTTGATAGTCATAGGGGGAATCGGTTTTGTTGTATGGGAAGACATTTATGTTAAAAAATTCAACTTCAGCAAATATAAGTTGCATTCCAAAATTGTACTGACTGTAACATTATTTCTGATCATGATATCGGCAGTGATGTTTTATTTTTTTGAAAGAAAAAATCTAATGGCCGGTCTCGGCTTTAAGGGGAGTTTGCTTGCATCCCTGTTTCAGGCCGTTACACCCAGAACGGCGGGGTTCAACACCACGGATACGGCATCCTTGTCTGAGGGTTCCAAACTGTTGACAATGATCCTTATGGTGATTGGAGGAAGCCCCGGTTCAACGGCAGGAGGCATAAAAACCACAACCTTTGTAATCAGTTTATTAACGGTTGTATCTTCCGTTAAAAGGTCGAAGGATTTAGATATATTCAACCGCAGGTTGGAAGACAGCATATTAATTCGTGCTTACAGTATAGTCGCTATATATCTAATGGGAGCTACATTGTCTACATTAATGATCAGTTTTTTGCAACCGGAATTGGTGTTGGGGGATATTGCCTTCGAGGTATTTTCGGCAATCGGAACCGTAGGGATGTCTACCGGGATAACAAGTAAACTCTGTATTATTTCTAAAAGCATTATTATTTTATTAATGTATTGCGGCAGGGTAGGAAGTTTGTCTGTTCTTTTGGCAGTTACGGAGAATAAAAATAACGGTTTAATAAAAAATCCGGTAGAAAAAGTGATTATAGGATAATCAAATAAAGAAAGGAAAATAAATATGTTCAGTAGAAAAAGATCGGTATTAATCATTGGTGTTGGAAGATTCGGAAGATATCTGGCTTTAAAATTTATAGAATTAAGGAACGAAATAATGATAGTGGACAAATCGGAGGATGCGATGGCCGATTTGATCCCCCTGGTAACAAATGCCCAAATAGGGGATTGTACGAAATTGGAGGTTTTACATTCGCTTGGCGCTTCTAATTTTGATATTTGCTTTGTCTGTATAGGGTCAAACTTTCAGACCTCAATAGAAATAACCTCCCAATTAAAAGACTTGGGAGCAAAATATGTGGTTGCCAAGGCCGACAGGGAACTTCATGAAAAATTTCTTTTAAGGAACGGAGCAGATGAGGTTATATTCCCTGAAAAAGAAAGTGCGAATAAGGCTGCAATACGTTTAAGTTCCCAAAATATAATGGACTATATTGAATTAACCCCCGAACACTATATTCTGGAAATAGCCCCCTTGGATCGATGGATAGGTAAGACAATCGCAGAGGTTGGTGTCAGGGACAGATACGGAATCAATATACTGGCTATAAGAAAAGATAATAAGGTGGACCAGTTTCCCAGTGCCAAACATATTTTTATGGAAGGTGAACAGTTAATTGTTGTTATGGACAAACCGAATTTCTACTCCTTGCTAAAAAAGAAATAAAATATTATTATGATATTGTTATCAGGGTAAGGGGGTGATTTTATAAATAAAAAAGTGCATACACATTTGGTTTATATATTCAGATTGGCCATAATTATATCCATATCAGCTGTTTTGTCGTTATTCCTTGGGAATTTTGGTTTCAGTAAGGAAAGTATAATTATGGTGTTTCTGATCGGTGTATTGATTATCACTGTAGTTACCAGCGGATATTTTTATGGAATTACGGCCTCAGTGGTCAGTGTCCTGGTTTTTAATTATCATTTTACCGTGCCGGTTCATACTTTTATAATTCATAACAGTAATGACGTTGTTTTAATGCTGGTTTTTTTAGGAGCATCGATCATATCGGGGACAATGACAAAAAGGTTCCAGAGACAATTGTTGATATCTAAACAAAATGAGAATACCGCTAAATTATTGTACAAGGTCACGGAAAGTTTTATAAATGTTGAAGGCCAGAAAAACATTCTGTTGAACGGTATTAACTATATATATCAAAACACCAATCATATAAGCAGGGTTATTTTGTCCGATTCAAATGAGGTATTTATAGATAATAGCAGGGAATTTAACACGGACAATAAGGAGATTATTGAATTCCCAATCAAAGGCCTTTCAAAACAAATCGGGATAATGCAGGTCATATGTGACAGAGAAGGCGAAATTTGGGAGCATGAGCTTTTAATAAAGGCCGTAACAAATCAAATGGGGCTTTTTCTTGACAGAGAATATATACGTAATGAACGGGAAAATATATGCATGGCCATGGAAAGGGAAAAGATGAGAAGCAACTTACTCAGGTCAATATCCCACGATTTAAGGACCCCATTAACCGGCATCATAGGTGCCAGCGGGGTTATACTGGAAAACATTGACCAATTAGAAACGGGTATTATCGAGAAATTGGTATTAACCATTAACGATGAAGCGAACTGGTTAAATAATTTAGTCGAAAACATATTAAATATGACCAAGATTGAGGAAGGCAAGCTTGTTATAAATAAAAATCATGAGGTTGTCGACGATGTGGTTTATGAAGCCATAAGCCATGTATCAAANCTTTCNNAAAAAAGAAGTTTTAACATANCTGTTCCCGATGAGGTTATAACTGTTTTGATTGACGGAAAGCTTATTGTCCAAGTTTTAATAAATCTTTTAGAAAATGCGATAAAATATACCGAGGACGATGGCAATATATGTATAAGGGTGTATCCCGAGGATAATAACATCATATTTGAGGTTGAGGATGATGGTACGGGAATAGATAACAGCATAAAGGATTTGTTGTTCGAGGGGTTTGTAACACAATCGAGTAAGGTTATTGACGGGAGAAGGAGTATGGGTCTCGGATTATCAATTTGTAAGGCCATAGTAGAGGCCCATGGCGGCTGTATTTTTGCGGAAAATATTATAACAGGCGGTGCTTTATTTAAATTTTCAATACCTTTTGAGGAGGATCGACAATGTATGACAGCCCCAGAATACTGATTATCGAGGATGATAAGTATATACAGAGTTTTATATCATTGTCCCTGAAAACGAACGGGTATGTTTTTGATAGGGCAAGTACCGGAATTGAGGGTATATCTTTATTTAACAATAATCATCCGGACATTATATTGCTTGATTTAGGATTACCTGATATAGACGGGATAGAAGTTATAAAACTGATCAGGGAAAATTCTGAAATACCTATACTGGTAGTCTCCGCAAGGGGGCAGGAAAGCGAAAAAATTGCCGCTCTGGACGCAGGTGCCGACGATTATATATCAAAGCCGTTCAATATGGGCGAGTTAATGGCCAGAATAAGGGTTGCGCAGCGTAAATTAAAGAGGGAAATACATGGGGATAATGTCCGCATTTTTAATCTTGATTACCTAACCGTCGATTACGAAAAACGGCAGGTATTGATTGATAATAAAGAAATACATTTGACACCCATAGAATATAAACTGTTGTTGCTGTTAATAGCAAATAAGGGCAAGGTTCTTACTCATAATTATATACTCAAAGAGGTCTGGGGGTACGGCGAAACCGGTGATTCAAGAACAATCAGGGTTTTTATGGCGAGTTTGAGAAGGAAAATAGAAAAAGACAAATCCCGCCCGCGATTTATATTTACCGAGGTTGGTATCGGGTACAGGTTTGCGGATGAATGATGTGTAAAGAAGTAATAGGGTCAGGCTTGAATAATTTACTTATTATGACAGGATAATCATGATAATAAATAAATTATTCAAGCCTGACTCCATTTATGGTGTATAATAGTTATTAATTGAGGGGGTGCAACTATGCTGGAGAACATCAACAAAAAGATAACCGAGATAGAAGAAAACCTGAGGAAAAGGCGGGAATTTTCCGATATATTAGAACAAAAACAACAAGAATTGAGCAAGGCGCAAACCGGAAGAAGGGAACTCAGCAAAGCCCTGAACAAAAAAGAGAGACAAATAAAGAGATTACAATCGCCAAGTGTTATAGGTTTAATTTTTAGGAGAGAGGACATAGACCTTCAGGAAGAATTGCGACAATACGACATTATAAAATCTGAGTACGAAAATTGTGCGGACTCTATTACCGATATTGAAAAAGATATTAATTTTTATAAGGAACAGATAGAAAATTATCATTCATTGGATTCGGATTATGATGATCTGATTAGAGAAAGGCAGGATTTAATATTAAGCAAAAATGACAGTACAGCCCGTGAATTAAGGGGTTATTTAGACGAGATATCTGAAAAGGAATCGAGCGCTAGGAGTATTAGGGAAGGTATTTCAGCTTGTAATAGGGCCCTTCCGTCTTTGGCAAGAGCTATAGGAAACATGGAAAGCGCCAGGAGTTGGGGCATATGGGATATAATGGGGGGTGGTTTCCTGTCTACTGCCGTGAAACATTCCAGGATAGATAATATGAGGCAGGAAATAAAAGGTGTGGAAAGGGAAATTAGGGCCCTCAATACCAATCTGTCTTATATTAATTTGCCATCTGATATGGATATCGAAATAGGAGGGTTTGCTACATTTGCGGATTATTTTTTCGATGGGCTGTTTGCGGATTTATTCGTACAGGGCAAAATAAAGGATTCTCTGAATAAATTAAGGGATACTTATGATAAAATAAATAGAATAAAGGATGCATTGCAAACAAAGTTGGAGGAACTGAATAGGGAATTGAGGGATTTAAGAGATAAGGCGGACAATTTGGAGCGCAATATATAAGGAAGGAATGAACATAGGATGAAAAAAGAAACAATTTGTATTCACGGGGGTTACAGTCCGAAATCGGGAGAACCCAGGGTTTTGCCCATAGTTCAAAGCACAACCTATCAATATGGGGATCCTGATTATTTGGCCGATATATTTGATTTAAAGGCGACGGGACATATGTATACCAGAATCAGCAATCCTACAACAGAGGCTTTAGAAGAGAAAGTCAGCTTACTGGAGGGAGGGGTCGGGGCTTTGGCCGTATCCTCAGGACAGTCGGCCACTCTGTTGTCTCTGCTGAATATATGTTCCAGCGGCCAACATATAATAACGGCGTCAAGTTTATACGGTGGAACCGTGACTTTGCTGTCGACAACATTTAAAAAGTTGGGGATTGAAGTAAGCTTTGTCGACCAATCCCTGGAAATCGAAGAACTTCTGAAATATGCCAGACCGAACACCAGGGCTGTTTTTGCAGAAACAATAAGCAACCCGGGGACTGAGGTATTGGATATTAAGAAGATGTCCGAGGTGGCAAAGCAAATAGATGTTCCGTTGATTATAGACAACACTATTGCTACCCCTTATTTATGCAGTCCCTTTGAGCATGGGGCGAACATAATAACACATTCTTCAAGCAAATACTTAGACGGACATGCCATCAGTTTGGGCGGTATAATAATCGATGGCGGTAATTTTAACTGGGATAATGGAAAGTTCCCGGAATTAACGGAACCGGATCCAAGTTATCATGGCATAAGATATGTGGAAACATTTAAAGAGCAGGCTTATATTGTCAAAGCCAGGATGCAGCTTTTGAGGGATATGGGAAATAACATGAGTCCCTTCAATGCTTTTTTAACGAATCTGGGCATGGAAACCCTTGCTCTCAGGATGAGAAAGCACAGCGAAAACGCACTTGCCCTTGCGCAATTCTTGGAATCACATCCTAAAGTGGCCTGGGTATCATACCCCGGATTGGAAAGCCACAAGGATCACGAATTGGCAAAGCGGTATTTATCTTTGGGTGCAAGCGGATTATTAACCTTTGGTGTCAAAGGTGGAAGGAAAGAAGCGGGTGAATTTATAAGAAATATCGATCTGGTAAGTTTGGTAGTACATTTAGGTGATGTAAGGACTTCAGTACTTCATCCTGCTACAACAACCCATAGACAGTTGACGGATGAAGAACTCAGAGCCGCAGGCATAGGTCCTGAAATGATAAGGGTCTCCGTAGGTATAGAGGATACAGGAGACATAATAGAGGATTTCAGGAAAGCACTGGGCGAATAACGCGTTGGGCAGAAATGCCACAAGGGATTGAGAGGGAAACACCGGGGACGGTTTGAGATGGCAAACAAAACGTCCCCCTGCCACATGTTATGGCAAACAAAACGTCCCCATGCCACATCTCTTTAATGCATTGGGAACCGTCCCCAGTGCATCCTTATCTACTCATTGATTATAACTTCATATTCTTTCTTTAATTCGTTGGTTTTATCGATATAAGCCCTTTGTTGTTTTGTGGTGGTTAATTGTTGCTTCAGTTGATCCTTAATTTCATCGAAGGTTTTTATGGTTCCCTCTTTTTTGTCCACCAATTTGATGATATGATAACCAAAATCGGTTTTAACAGGACCGCTAATTTCTCCTATTTCCATATTAAATGCAACTGCTTCAAATTCAGGTACCATTTTCCCTTTTTCGAAATATCCCAAATCACCACCTACAACGTTGGTAGGACAGTGTGAATACTTTGAGGCGGCTTCCTCAAATGACAATCCGTCATCAATTTCTTTTGCAATTTCTTTGGCTTGTTTTTCATCGCTAACGAGTATATGGCTTGCTTTTACAGTTTCGGACTCTGTGAATATATGTTTGTTTTTGTTATAGAAATCCGAGAGCTCATTTTCGGTCACTGTAATATCTCTTAACAGTCTAAGTATCGCAAACTGTTTCAAAAAGTCATCATGCATTTTTTTAGCTTCTTTTACAAAGGCCTCATTTTTATCAAGTCCATTTTTGATTGCGTCAAGATAGATTAATTCTTGAGCAATCAAATCATTCAATAGTTGTTTTCTACCCTCTTCGGTGTCAAAATGTGCCGCTTTGTTGGGATCGAAACTGCCTAGAACCAGATTGACGTCCTGTTCCGTTATTTCCTTACCATCAACTATAGCCAGTATCTTTTTATCCTCCATATAATGAATTCTCCTTTTTTGGATTTGTCTTTGTTCTTAACAATCATAACAGAAAAAATCAGATGTGTCCATTAAATGAGAGGTGGGATGTGAGAGGTGGGAGGTGAGAAATTGGATGTGGGAGGCGAGAGGCGGGAGATGGGATGTGGGAGGTGGGATGTGAGATGTGAGAAGTGGGAGGTGGGATACTGGAGATGGGAGACGGGAGGTGGGAAATTGGATGTGAGAAGTGGGAAGTGGAAAATGAGAAACATGAACGAGTGGTATGAAGAGAAAAAATTTGAAAAGGGGAATATAAAATTTGTGCAGGTAAGTTTCGGGAGTATGAAGGATTAGTAGAAAATATATCGAATATGTCTTCATATCCAACATATTTCTTACATGTATGACTTTAATTGACATCATAACTAGTGTGGAATAAATAATATTCAGGGGGGATTCACCATGAAATATTTATTGTACTTTTTGCATTCTTGGCTGGCATTTATTACTTCTCTGAGGTTCCTATGTTACAGGCCAACTATCAGGCAGCAAATCTCACTTACGATGATATATGGGGTGGGGGTAATTGTTTTAAGGGGTATGTATAACTTTTTTAAAGTGCCTTTTGGCACACACACCATTTTGTTGGCTATTTTAAGTATAGTTTTGTTCAAGATTATATTTAAGGAGTTTAATTGGCAAAAATCCATATATACAGCTTTAATTGCTTTCATTATTATGCTGATTGTCGAAGCGTTTGCAGTGCTGCCTATTATGAAATTATTTGATTTAACTGTCGATAAAATAGAAACGGACAAAGTTTTAAACATGTATATAGGTGTATTATCAAATTTACTTTTAATTTTGATATATATCATATCTGTTATAAGGGATTTAAATATACGGCAAAGAGGTTTTAAGCGGTATCATAACGGGATCAATCAGCAATAGATAAAATTTGGTCCAGATGTAGTTGTACAATTGCTGACAGTCACACAAACTTTATGTAGAAGGTGAATAGATAATGAAATCCGGGGTACCAAAATTCAGTTCAGGGAATAAAAAAGAAAGTATAAAGGTCATATTTTTAGCACAAACATTCCTTATAATGGCGGTTACATTTTATTTATGTTTAACTAAATGGGGGATGATAGATGGGCGGTATTACACTATCGGTATAGATGTAATGTTAGTAATACTGTTTATACTGAGTGGATTGGTTGGGGTAGGTTCTATTTATTTATTTAATGAAATGGTATATTTAATAGAAATAGACAAAGAACATGAAATACAAAAAATTCAAATTATGCAGATGCAGGAATCCAACGAGTTGTTGAGAATACAAAAACATGATTTTTCAAATAATCTACAGGTATTATGGGGCCTGTTAAGCTTGGGAGACGTAGAAAAGGCAAAGGAATANTTAAATAAATATAGTGATAGGCTCAATATAGACGAAAAAGAATTGATAAAACTCAACAGGATATCCTGTACATATTTGTATACCTTATTGTTGAATAAGGCATATAAATGCAAAAATAAGGGAATTGAAATTGATTATTACATACAGCCCTCTGTTTCATTAGAAGGGTTCAATCCGATTGACATAGTTAATATATTGGGAAATTTACTAGATAATGCCATATACGAAGTCGAGAAATTGGAGATCGGATGTGGCTCTATTATCGTGGATATTTGCTGTGATGAAAAGGAATATATTTTCTGTGTTAACAATAAAGGTACTATCATACCTGAAGAAATAATGGATGAAATATTCGAAAAGGGTTTTACTACCAAAGACAGTGAAGGAGAAGGACTTGGGTTATATAATGTGAAGGAAACAGTGAAAAAATATAACGGTGAAATACATGTAAAAAGTGATGCTTGTATTGGAACCAGTTTTAGTATTCGCATACCCAGGAAAATGGCGGGAAAAGATGTTTTGTTGAAAAAAACTACAGGCAGAATTTGAACTTTCAGTCAGATCTAATAGTTGCACTAAATATTGTTTTAAATTTTGTAGTTGTATACTTCCCTCTTTTTATATATAATAGTAATAATATACTTATTTGTATGCAGGATGAAGGATCGTTTATTGCACAAAGAGTACAATTAAGGGGGAATGTAAATTGGCGAGAAAAATGAGAACAATGGACGGCAATACAGCCGCTGCTTATGTTGCTTACGCGTTTACAGATGTAGCTGCTATATATCCCATCACACCGTCTTCGAATATGGCAGAGCATGTTGATGAATGGAGTGCTAAGGGGCAAAAAAATATTTTTGGGCAAACAGTACAGGTAACTGAAATGCAATCTGAAGCGGGAGCTGCCGGTGCTGTTCACGGGTCTTTGGCTACCGGCGCTTTGACTACCACATTTACCGCATCACAGGGTCTGCTATTGATGATACCCAATATGTATAAAATTGCAGCCGAACTATTGCCGGGGGTGTTTCACGTGAGTGCTCGTGCACTTGCAGGCCATGCACTTTCTATATTCGGTGACCATTCCGATGTGATGGCTACGAGACAAACAGGTTTTGCCTTGCTTGCTTCCGGGGGTGTCCAGGAAGTTATGGATTTGGCAGGAGTGGCCCATTTGGCCGCCATAAAAGGGAAGATTCCTTTCATAAGTTTCTTTGACGGTTTTAGAACTTCACACGAGATGCAAAAAATCGAGGTATTGGAATATGATGAATTTGCAAATCTTGTAGACTGGGACGCTGTCAAGGAATTCAGAAATAGCGGACTGAATCCGGAACGTCCATGCTTAAAGGGTTCGGCCCAAAATCCGGATATTTATTTTCAGGCTAAGGAAGTCGCAAACAGTTATTATACACCTATCCCGGATATAGTGAATGATTATATGAAGGAAATAACCAAACTGACCGGGAGGAAGTATGCTCCGTTCGTATATTATGGTGCAGAGGACGCGGAAAACATTATTATTGCGATGGGTTCGGTGACATCTGCAACAGAAGAGGTTGTAGACTATCTGAACGCAAGAGGAGAAAAAGTAGGTTTGATAAAAGTACATCTCTACAGACCTTTTTCAGAAAAATATTTCTTTGACGTTCTACCGAAGACAGTTAAAAGGATTGCTACACTCGACAGAACCAAAGAACCCGGTTCACTGGGAGAACCGTTATACCAAGATATCAAGACCCTGTTCTTTGACAAAGAAAATGCCCCATTGATAGTGGGGGGAAGATACGGGTTAGGTTCTAAGGATACCACACCGGCCCAAATCAAGGCTGTGTTTGATAACCTTAAGTCGGAAGAACCCAAAAACGGGTTCACAATCGGTATAATAGATGATGTTACACATACATCTTTGCCTACAGAAAAGAATGTTATAACAGCCCCGGAAGGAACAATCAGATGCAAGTTTTGGGGCTTGGGCTCCGACGGCACGGTGGGGGCAAACCAAAGTGCTATACAGATTATCGGTGACAACACGGATATGTATGCCCAGGCATATTTTGCTTATGATTCCAAAAAATCCGGCGGGCTCACGGTTTCACATCTGCGTTTCGGCAAGCAACCCATTAAATCTACCTATTTGATTGATGAGGCAGATTTTATTGCTTGTCATAACCAAGGATATGTATATATGTATGATCTGACGGAAGGACTTAAAAAAGGCGGAACATTTTTATTGAATTGCACCTGGTCGCCTGAAGAGTTGGATGAAAAACTGCCTGCATCACTTAAAAAGTATATCGCTGATAATGATATCAATTTTTATACAATCAACGCAACCAAAATAGCATCCGAAATCGGTTTGGGCGGAAGAATCAATATGGTTATGCAATCTGCATTTTTCAAATTGGCAGAGGTTCTTCCGCTGGAGGACGCTATTAAATATTTAAAACAGGCAATTGTGGATTCCTATGGATTAAAAGGGGAAAAAGTAGTACAGATGAATTATCAAGCTGTGGATCATGGCTTGGAATCGCTGGTTAAAATAGATGTGCCCACAGGTTGGAGTGACGCGGAAGATGAGGCTGCTGCTACAGTGGCGGTGGATGAACCCGATTTTGTTAAAAATGTATTGAGACCTATGAGTGCGCAAAAAGGTGACCGTTTGCCTGTGAGCACCTTTTTGGATAGACCTGACGGTGAGTTTCCGCTCGGGGGCTCGAAATTTGAAAAACGCGGGGTAGCCATCAATGTGCCGGAATGGCATAGCGAAAACTGTATACAATGCAACCAATGTTCATATGTATGTCCCCATGCGGCCATCAGACCCTTTTTACTGGATGAAAAAGAAGTTAAAAATGCGCCCGAAGGCTTTGGAACAGTAAAGGCGATAGGTAGGGATTTTGAAGGATTGCAATACAGAATTCAAGTGAGTACATTGGATTGTACAGGCTGCGGAAGTTGTGTTGAGGTTTGTCCCGCAAAACAAAAAGCTATCACAATGATGCCTGCTGCACCGCAGATAGAAGCGCAAAAAGAAAATTGGGAATATGCTGTGACAGTTTCAGACAAATCCCATCTGACAAATAAATTTACAGTAAAAGGAAGCCAATTTTCTCAACCGTTGTTTGAATTTTCCGGTGCCTGTGCGGGTTGCGGGGAGGCGCCTTATATTAAATTAATTACTCAGCTGTTTGGGGATAGGATGCTAATAGCTAATGCTACAGGTTGTACCTCAATATTTGGTGGAAGTGCTCCAGCAATTCCATTCTGTGCGAATGCCGAAGGAAAGGGACCTGCCTGGGCCAATTCGTTATTTGAAGATAATGCGGAATATGGATATGGCATGTTTCTGGGTATCAAACAGATAAGAAATAAATTGAAGGACCTTATGACGGAGGCGCTTGAACTTGATATTGCAGATGAATTAAAGGATGCTTTCAGGGCTTGGTTAGAAGGAAAAGATAATGCAAAAGCATCCGAAGAAGCTACTCATAAAATGTTGCCTTTACTTGATGTGGCAAAAGGTAATGCTATTATAGACGAAATAATTGACAAGAAAGATTTTTTGATTAAGAAATCCCAATGGATAATCGGCGGAGACGGTTGGGCTTACGATATCGGATTTGGCGGACTGGATCATGTAATCGCTTCCGGGGATGATGTGAATATTCTTGTATTGGATACAGAAGTTTATTCGAATACAGGAGGGCAGGCATCCAAAGCATCACCGACAGCTGCTGTTGCCAAATTTGCATCCGCGGGGAAAAGGACTAAAAAGAAAGATCTGGGTATGATAGCGATGACCTATGGTTATGTCTATGTAACACAGGTATCCATGGGCGCCGACCAAAACCAGTTGGTCAGAGCCCTAAAAGAAGCTGAGGCATATAACGGCCCTTCACTCATTATAGCTTATTCGCCATGTATCGCGCACGGTATTAAGGCAGGAATGGGCAAAACACAGGAACAAGGTAAAAAAGCTGTCGAAGCGGGATACTGGCACCTATACAGATATAATCCGACGTTAAAAGAGGAAGGCAAAAATCCGTTTATCTTGGATTCAAAAGAGCCTACAGCATCATTTAAGGATTTCTTGTTGAGCGAAGTGCGTTATGCCGCACTCACTAAAACCTTCCCCGAAATAGCGGATATGCTGTTTGATAAGGCCGAAGGGGATGCTAAGGAAAGATATGAATCATATAAACGTTTAGCGGAACAATAGAAAAACAAAAAGGGCTGTTGAATTAAATGTAGTATAATAGATATAGAATAAATGGTTTGATATAATCATTTATTCTATATCTTTTTTATTAATATTATAATAGAAAGGATAGCCCTTTGTCGCATTTGTCTAATTATGCGTCGTATATTTAAAATATCTGTATATTACACCCTCATCGCGGTTTGAAATTTTGATGGCTCCAACAGCTCCCTTCAAATAAAAAACCTTTATGACCTAACCCAATCCGACACTCAGGCTCATTCA
>JGI24711J26586_10001944_pt1 | contig 15217 bp, 16 predicted proteins | sample BioPla3DNA1_FD_26586 | JGI IMG/M metagenome (IMG submission 26586)
TTTATAATTGTACTTTCATCTTCTTTTGTACAGTTAATAACTAATTGTTGATTACCTGTTTCCAAGTCTTTGTCGATTTTAACGATAATTTGTTTCATAATTTCCATACTTTTCAATTTTTAAATTTATGAATTATATCTGTTTGACCATGCTACATTGGAGAATGTTTGTAATGATACAACATCTCCTTCTGGGTTACTAATTTGCTTCATAATACTCCAGCTTTCATCTGTTTCTTCTGTTCCTTCAATAGCAATACCTATATAAACAGTATATTCATCCCAGATAATATCTGCTTTTTTAATATATGATATATGCGATTGTATCTGTGTAACATAATTAGCTAAAATATTAAAAACTTCATTAATGTTAATATTATTGTCTATAACTAATCCATTATTATCAATTTGCTCTCCTGTATATAGAAAACATTCTGCATTATAATATTCAGTACAAACTTTTTTAGTACATGGTTCTGGTGCTTCCAAACAGTCTTCTGATATTATAGGCTTACAAGGATGGCAATATGAATTGTTATATGTCATAACTACATTCTTTCATTAACATTAGACTTTTGGATATTATATTGATTTAAAGATTCTATATTACCAGATAATATAGATGCTGTATCATGCAATAATATCTCTATAATATCATCTTTAAATTCACATTCTTGTTCTATAGTAGGTGTTTCTCCTAATGATAAATCAAAACATTCTATATGCTGAACTCTTTTAGGATTTCTATAATATACCAATTTTGCTTCTTGAATCTCAAATTCATTATTGGTATATATTCTTATTTTATTACCTTGTAAAGTACAAAATGTTTCTCCCCATTCAATACTTGGTTTTTTAAATTCATCAACAAGCATATCTTCAACATCAGCAACTTGTTCTAAATGAATTTTTAAAGGTCTTTTAGGACAACACTCCATTAAAGAATTAGCTTTAACTCTTTTAAACTGATTATAATCTTCTGGCAGAGTATCTATAGATTCATAATATCTATCTTTCTTTTCCATATCAACATCTACTGTTGTAAGTAGTATCTCTAAATCATCAATATTTATTTTTGATGCTTCATCTCCTTGTCTTCTTAGATTATAACCAGAGAGTTGCTTCCTTACAAAATCAAGCTGTGCTTTATTGAATGCTGACATTATCTGCCAACATTCAATATTATCATAATCAGCACTATCTAACTTATTTAGATATTCTTTAATTCTTACTATAATTTCTTTGTTACTCATTTATTCTATCCAAAGTTTTTCAACATAATTCATTATTTGATGCATTATATCTTCATTTAATGGATTTTTTAAATATTCAACAACTTCTGATGGATTTTTACCTAACATAGTATTTGATCTTAAATGATAGATATTACCATCTCCTTTCAATCCAATCAAATTATAATATGTAGCATCTTTTACTATAGCTCTTAATTTTAATGTTTCAAAATCTAAATTTACAACATCTAAAAATTCTTTTGCAGCTTTTCTCTTGTTAGTTTCTACACCATAACCATTGATGTAATTATCCATATTATCATAATATACATCATTAGGTGTATTCTTTTTATACTGTGCTGAATTGGCATCTATAACTTTACATACTAAGAATAATTTATCTATATTAGTTTCATATAGTTTATTCAACTCTGCTAATGCTTTATTTCTTACTTTCTTCAATTCAGTTTTAGTTGTTACAGAATCTTCTAATTTATCTAAATAAAACTTTACCCCTTTAGATGATTTTCTCATAACATCTTCTAATGATGTTGCTATCAATGAGAATCCACCAGCTTCTATAGCTTTTAGTTTTATTAAATCATAAATATCATTTACAGGATCTAAATATATAGGAGAATTACTCAATTTTATTGTTATAGATTCCCAAAAATCATAATTATCAACTCTTGCTGTTTCTACCTTATCCCAAAAATTCTTATCTTTAGGATCTATGTTATTACCAAAATATCTTTCAATTTTAGCAACACATTCTCTAATGTCTTTAATTTTAGCCTCCTTTTCATCTATAGGTAATGCTTGTACTTCTGGAGCAAATTCATTTAATCCTGTTATATATCTCTTTTTACCATTACCTGTTGGATCTAAATACATTATACTTTCTTCTTGTGATGTCCCTTCAAATAATGCTAAACCATAATTTTCTAATCCCATATTTGCTATATTAGGATCTGAATAAGGTTTAATAGATATTAAACTTTTCATTTTTAATGAATTGCTTTGTTCAATTTTTTCAATTTTAGTTTCCATTTTATTTTTCTTCTTTTAAATTTATTATTAAAAATAGAAGGGTATATTTCAACCCTTCTATACATATACATTTTACATTTTATAAACTACCACCTGTAATAGGATTTCTCATAACAAATTTTAGCACCTTAGTTGGATCTTTAACCCATATTGCTGGATACATTTGAGACATAAATACTCTGTATCCATTGAAGCTTCCACTTGATTGGAAACCACTAGATCTACCTAAGTAATCCATAGTACCATTTTGATACCATAGTCTTAATCCCATATCAGTTTTTCTCTTTAATAAATAGATGTTATCATTCTTNCCATCTGTTATGTCAAATACCATAAAGGTATAACTTGACAATGGATAACCATCAATTATTGGATTTTCAATGTCGTTAGTATGTACATTATCAAAAGATGGATTTAACACAAACTTAACATTTGCTAAGAATGGAATAGTATAGCTTGTGAATGAAAAACCATAATGCAAGTCCATTGCATTAGTACCACTTATACCATTTAAGCCACTCTTATCAAGATTTACTGATAAGCCTGTACCAAGAGCTTCTTTTTTAATTGCCTCATTAACAAGTCTCATTCCTGCCATTCCTGTTTGAACAATAATAGTTCTTTTTGGATCTGGACCATCAAACTCAACTTTTCCTTGATAGAAATTATTAAGTTCTGTTTGGAACATATCTAATGAGAATGAATGTTTAGAGAAGATCTTTTTGAATGAGTTATTTAATTGTTGCCACAAACCTGCTGTCATTCTTATATTATCTGGTCCATCTTGCTCAACAATTCCACCTTTACCCCACATCAAATATCTCTCAATATCTTTACTAATTTTAACAATAGAAGCACTTTCTAACTTAGTTACAAAACTTCTTGTTAATGTTCCATTATTTAGTGCTTTTTTAACATAAGATTTCCCTTTCTTTTGCACNAAATCTTCTAAACTAGTTATTGATGGATCTAGATTNTTATCAAAATTTCTCCAAATTTCATTGATAATAAGATTACCATCTGTAGTCATCCCTTTCTTTAAGATAAGGTCTGCTCTACTTGAAATGCTGTAGTGTGCATGTGCTTCTGCTGTTCCAACATAGTTATANAACTCTCTGTATCCTGTTTCAACATCTCCAATGTCAGAAAATCTTTCTCCATATTCTCCTCTTGCAGAACCAACTCTTTCTATTTTAGTTCCTGGTTTCAAAAACTGTTTATCTAAGAATTGCCCTTTTGGAAGCTGAACAGTATAAATAAAACCATCAGTAGAAGGAAGAATATCTTCTGCTGTGANATACATTTCAAGACCATTATACTTATCATAAGTAATGAAGTCTCCATGTCCAAAAGCTCTTTTGTTAAGTTTAATTTTAAATGTTGAACCACTTTCTCCTAAATTAGTAGTTAGAGGTTCTACATCTTCAACAATGTATGGTAAATCTGATACAATAGGATGTTTCCATGTATATTTACCATCAGGATGATCTACTTCAATGATGTTCTTACCACCGAAGTTTGAAAATTGATACAAGGGCATTTCTACTTTTTGAGCCATTGCCCACAAATCTACAACCCCCAAATCATGTGGAGTTGCTTGTTTAAGCATATTATTTAAGTGATAACTATCAAGATGAGGAGTAACCTTCACAGATGTTTCTCTTAAATAAATGCCATTGTTAAATACTGGTGTTGCCATTTTAATCTAAATTTATGTTTATACTAATTTAATTTATCTCTCAAATATATTTCTTTGTTTTCTTTTTATTGTTCTTCTTTCAGACTTATCTTCTGGCATTGAAGAATTGGATTCTCCACTTTCTTGTGCCATCTTCAATTTTCTAACAGCCTCTTCTGCTGCTTCTTTTTTACCACTTTCTCTAATAGCTTTTTTATATTCTTCTGGTTCTGCTAGCAACCATAATGCTTCTGCTATTAAATCATATCTTGGTTTATCCCCCCATTGATAATCATCTAATAACTTGCCAAATAAATTTGTGGGGAAACCATTCCTAGCTTGGTATTTAGTAGTTGTCATTTCATTGAATAACATCTCTTGTCTTTTTTTATCAATCTTTATACCATTCAATTCTCCTACTTTTAATACATTTGCTATATTATCAATAAATGCTTTTCTTTTTTCTATTTGTTGTTGCTTAAATTTCTCTTGTTCTTGCAACTGTTTATTTACAACTTCTTCCTGCATCTTATCAATAACAGGCTTAAATTGTTTTGCTCTTTTTTCTAAAGTTCCATTTTCATACCATTCTCTTATTTGGTCCTCAATAATTTCTGATGTTCCAAAATTTGTTGCATGTAAATATGCTCTTGCTATATGCTCTTGATGTGATGGTTCATTAGCATCTAATTGCTGAACTTGATTAGATTGCAATAATGCTCTAAATAAACCTTGTAAATCTGTACCACCATCCACAACATATTTTGTAGCCATTTGCAACTCTCTTGGTAAAGATGAGAAAAATTCTTCCTGAACTTTAGCCTCAATATCTTTACTCCTTTCTTCAATGTTAGTTTCCATTAATTCGATAAAATCTTTTTCTGTATATTCNTCTAACGGCTTATCGTCTTCAAATGGAATAATCAATTTTTTCTCTATTAATTTCTTAAATATATCAGCATTATTATAAACTTTATGACTACCATCTTTTCCTTCATTATCATCATCTGGAGATAAAGATGGAATAACATCATCTAAATTTACCTCTTTATTTTTTTCTTTACCTTCTTCTCCTTCATCATCATCATCTGTATTTTCATCAATCTTAATATCAACTTGTTTAGGATTAGTTAATACTGTTGGTGTAATAACATCTTCTGCTCCTGCACCAGGTAAAAGATCAAACTCACTAAGGTCTATACTTTCCATTTTAGTTTNTTCATTCATAATTTTAAATGTTTTTTTAGTTACTATTTCATTCTAAAGATAAATNAAATTNTTTAAATAAAAAAATTTATCATAATGTTNCAAAATAAAAATAGACAATATATAGCTATTTCTTTTTTTCTATCACTTTATCCCTGTCTTTTTTAGGCAAATCCATATAGTTTTTATTAGCTTTTGCCACTTGTAATTCTTTTTCTGCTATATTTTCTTTTGACCTAATCTCTTTTTCTTTAACACTTAATTTTCTATGCTCTATATTCATATTTTGNTCATCTTTTCTTCTTTCTGCTTCTTTTCTTGCTTCTCTTTCTTCTCTTTTATCTAAATAATCTAATGCATCTAAATAATCACTTCTTTCATTCTCATTAATATCTACTGCTGCACTATAACCTGCTGCTCTTATTGCAGCAATTCTTTCTCTACTTGCTCTATCTTTTTCATTTTCATTTGCTTCGAATTGTTTTTCAAACATAAATTTTTGCTGTTCTTCTTCTCTTCTCATCTCTTCTAATTGCTGTGTCATCTTTTGTTGTTCTGCAATTTGTTCTTCTGCCTTTTCTTCAATCTTCTTTAATATGGTATCCAACTCTCCTAAAGATTCTGTTTTTATAATATTGCCTAAATCATATATAGTAGCTCCTGTAGTATTATTATTTAATGCCAAACTCTTAATTTGTTCTAACATCATTCTTTGATCAACCTTAGTAGTTATATACACATTAAAATCTCTTAACAATAAATCTCTACCATTGATAGCAAAATTTACTCTCTCTTCCATAGAGGTCATATATTGCAATCTCACTGATGGTTTTGTAGAATGATAATACTGTGCCAAATTAGTTCTCATCTCATGTACTCTTGGCATCAAGTGTTCTGAATGTTGAACAAAATATATCTCTGTTTGTGCATGAGACATGCTAATAGCTTGCTCTATTCCTGTAGCTGTCTCTTGTGCTGATATATTTGCCATCCTTTGTGGAGACATACCAACACTCTCAAAGCATTGTTGCTTGAAATAATTAGCTAAATTAATTCTTGACATCAATCTGTTTGTTTCTTCTAAATTCAATACCTGTGCATGTTGAAATGCTACTGTGCTTTCTGTATTTGATAAAGTGCTATCAACAGGTAACATCTGAAAATTCTTCATAGCAACATATGCCTTTGCTAAATTATTCCTACCCCAATCTTCATCCATAGAATGTTGAGGCAATATATTTTGATCAAACATTATAACTGTTCCTAATTCATCTATCAATATATCTGATATTTGATTATTAACAAGGTTATATCCTATTTGATGAGGTTTCATCTTATCTACAAAAGATCTACTTTCTGTATTCCTTTCTGAAAATATACATCCTTCAACAGGTAATTTGCAACCATATAAATTATTGTCCCCTTTAAATTGATATTTTAATGGACCTACATCTAAATATATAGGTTTAAAATCATAGCTATTATTATCAATAACAGTAGCATTATGTGTGTTTATTTTAACACCACCATAAACTTGGTTTATCCAAATCCAATCTATATGTTCTCCATATATAAGATTTCTCTTACTCTTATCTTTTCTTACACTATTATCATAGATTGGCTTATCTGTTACTTTATAAGTCTCATCAACAATAAAATCTCTAGCAATACCTGTTTCATCAATCTTTGATACATGACCAATAAGTTTTTTGCTCTTCCAATATGCTGTTGTTACTCTAAAGCTATTCTCTATACTTGATGCAAATGTATCTGTATCTGTATTTAAAACTTCATCTATAACATCTAAAGATCCAAACATATTTTGAAATGATTGATATTGTCTCATTCCTAATGAAGGACCTTCTATATTCTCTGAATATGATAATGAAGGATTATAATAAGAACCATCATTACTTAAACCATTTAATACATATCCCACATCTCCATTTGGATTAAAAGCCTCAAATGATTCTAACTGTTCCCTTGTCATCTTATATCCATATTTATCAATAATATCAGATGCAGACATAATATCAATTTTCCCAACTAATGAACCATTAGATATATATTTTGTTTCAGGAGATTTTTTATAAAATGTTAANATAGGATTCCACAATTCTATATCATAATCATCTTCTCCCATAAACATATGCCAAAATTCAGAATCTGTAATAAGGACATCTCCAAATGCTGTTATCTCTTTTTCTTTTATTCTAAATCTTTCACAATCAACATTATGTTGATGCATAGCCCATTGCTCTCCTATGCTTCTATAATCTTTTTTAAAGAATGTTTCTATTTCAGGCAATTTCTTAATAACATCAGCTTCCATCATTTGCTGTGCTTGCTGTGCCTGTTCTTCATCTTCTAAATCTAATCCCAATTCCTGAATCTGTTGTTGCATCTTATATGAACCATACTGCATTAATACTTCTTCTATTGCTTTTCTCTTTTCTTCAAGCATTTCATTAAAAGTATAATCATCTATAGCTCTATATAATATCTTATCAGACCTTTTACTAAATTCTCCAATCATTACTTTTAAAACATTGGAGATTAAAGGATAAAATTTTAAATCATAAACTTCTGAATCATCATCATTAAGTATGTTTATTAATTCTAAAGATTCATTATCATCATCAGCAATATAATCTCTTTTATCAATAATATCATTTGCTAATCTATAATTCTTTAACAATCTTTTATATTTAGCATTAATTTGTTCAAGACCAATCTTCTCTAACCAATCCATGTTTTGTCTCTTCCAATCATCTGTCTTATTTTGATCTAAAACAAACTGCAATGGTTGTCTTATAGTATAAGTATTACCTTCTACTTTAGCACCTTTTTTTATTTGTAAAGCATTATATACTTCCATTATCTTATTGTTTTAAAAGCACTTCTTTTCCCTCTTTTATTCATCTGACCTGATTGACCTAAATGTCTAAAAGGGCTTACTTTAAAATTACTATTTTTTTCTTTATTATCCAAATTTTTTGTTTCAGAAACTCTTTCTTTATTATATCCTTTATTTGCTGTCTGTATCTCAACAAATGCTGCTAAAGCACAAAATGATACTAACCTATCATAGTTGCCACCTGTTGTCCTATATGCCTGCATCTCTTTTAATAGCATAATATCTGGTATCCTCTCTATTCCATAAGTAACATTTTTTACACTACCATCATCCTCAAATTCTTGATATATAGGTTCTGACACAAAATTAATACCATATTGCAATATCTGATTTTTAAAAATATTACCATAATTAGCCCACCCATATTCTTGTGATTGTGTCCTTTTTGTTGTATTTACATCTTTAACAAATAACATCTGATCTTTAGTAGCTAAAAATCTTTGCTTATTCCTCATCTGCATATACTGAATAAATAAAGAAACATTACGCTCTATAACACACCATGCATTGTATAGCTCTAACATCATCTCTATCCTTTCATGTGTATCCTTTAAATCATCAAACCTTCCTGCCCACCAACATACTAATTTCCCTTGTTCTATATAAACTTCTTTACTACCATCTTCTTTTATCTTTGTAACTTCTGTAGCATTTTTGTAAATATATAAAGATGCTAATGATGTTGTCTCTGATGTACTTCCTTTAGCAACAGGGTCCAGTGATGCAAAATATGTTCCAAATTTTGGCTTTTCTGAATTTGGTCTTTCATGCATTACTATAACTCCTTCTTTGTTTTCACTATTCATTCTCACAGGAAACTCATCTATAGGTCTCTTTTTTGAACTCTTTATTACAATATTCCCATTACCATCTCTTTTCAAATCTACATATTCTAAAAAATAATCATTATTCTTTATCCTATCTATTTGTTTAGCTATCAGTCCTAATGGAAAAGGACTATCTTCTCTACTTGCTAATGCTTCTTCTAAATTTATAGGATGTTGAGATATTCTTATCTGTAACTCATTAGTACTTGTTATAGTCTTTTTCCATATCTCTCTTTCTTTATATATAGCTTCTAATGCTTCTTCAACTAATGAATTTCCATATTCATCAATATATGGTGGCATCCCCCATTGTTCTGGAATAAATAAACCACAATTAACAATGCTACCCTCCTTATCATAGTATCTACATGGAACTGCTAATACATCTTTAGAATCTGGTCTCCTTANCAATTCTTCTAATGCANCTGCNTCTTTCAAATCCCCAACACTACCAGAAACTATAAACATCCCTGTATATATAAGTCCTGACTTTATTGATGGTAATAAAAACTCTAATGTTTTACCTAAATTTAATGTTACACCACCTTCATCATAAAAGAATTTACTACAAGGACCACCAACTCCTCTTGTAGCATCTTCTTCTAACCTCAATCCTATCATGCTTGATTTTAACCCTATCTCCTGATCNTTACCATCCTTCCTAATCTTTATCTTTTGTATCCAATGTTTTGATGTACCTTCATTCTTGTCTGGATTTCTTGGTCTATACCATGCTGTATGTGCATTCAAAAAGTTTGCAAATTCATACATATATCCCCATGTACCATCAACATATTCATTCTTAGAAGCTGCTAACTTATTTATTGAACCCTCATCAAAATAAAACCCACATATAAGTTTTGCTGCATGATAATAAGAAGATAACATCTGCCTTTTTTTGATGATAGCACAATTCTTATTTGAATGTTCAGCAATTTCTTCATATAACCCCATATGATACTGAACATCTCTGAAATCTATAAAGGTTATCCTATTCTTCTTTTCTTTGTTTTTTATAGGTAAGAAATTTAATAGCAAATAAAACTCTCTTACTATATACCATTCTGTATCCCCACTCTTAAAAACAACACCATTGATACATTTGTCTTTTTCTGTATCCCAATATTTAATATAATCTATACTACCTTCTATATGAAAACAAAAAACACCATGTTCAGTAAAATGCCTTGCTTGTTCATTAAACTTAAATGATGTCTTATCAAAATTATAATCCCCAGGTTCTTTAAATAATGACCATAACCAATTTAAATATTCTGCATTATTCTGAAACTCTTTTCTGGACCACTCATCCTTATCACTATCATATAATGGTATTGATTTATACATTACATATATTTTTGTTGATCATATGCTATCTTTTGTCCACCTCTAACAGAACTCTTTTGCTCTTCCATCAAATCTTCATAAGCACCCTTAAATGACTTCCTTATCATCTCAAAATTCTTTAATGTGTTTGTTATCTGATTTATATTACCATCTCTGCCATCTGTTATTGATGTCTCCTTTAAATATTCTGATATATTATCCAATGCTGTTGCTGCTCCTTCATAAGCTCTTGATATAGGTGTACTATACACTTCTTTCAAAAATCTTAGCCCCTCTACCACCTCTGGGTCCTCTGGAGAAAATTTGACATCTCCTAATTGCTCAAATATCTTACTTTCCTTTTCATATTCCTTGTAATTGAAAAATGGATTATTATCTGGATTGGTACTTGTCATATAATGCAAATATAAATATACCTGCATATAATCTTTCTTATACCTCTCTTTTATTGCCCTTAAACTCTTTAATGTTTCACAATGTATTGTAGGTACTAATTCTCCATTTTCAAAATCAAAAATCTTTACCATAACTTTTCATTTATTATTGATTGAATCTCTTTTCTCAAATACGGCAATTCTATATATTCTATTTCTTTTATTATCGGCTTTCCATCTTTCAATAAATGTATAGGATAACCATATTTATTTTTTTCTTCTGCTTCCTCAAATTTTACATGCTGTATAACTAACTTATTTAATTTTAAATTAGGATTATGTCTTAATATAATAAAAGCATATATACTTAACTGTAGTGCATATTTGTTAAATTCACAATCATCCAAATGATGCAATGGCTTTAACATCTTCTTGCTTATACCTTCCCAATTTGTATATCCTTTTCTCTTTATCTCTTTTGATGTTTTATAATCTCCTATGTCTAACAAACCATCATGTACCTCTACTAAGTCTGCTTGACCACACCAACCTAATGAATCTAAATACACAAAATGCTCTGGATATATGCCATCTTCTAATTTCTGATTAGGTGCTACTTTATACCCTTCTTCATTAATTATTGGTTTTATTATCTTTAATTCTTTCCCATATTTTGTCATGGTACTAAAACTTAACATATCTCTCTCTCTCTGATTATGATAAAAATTACCTAACATCAAAGATCTATTCAACTCATCTTCCCATGCTTGTAATATCTCTTCTACAGGCATCTTATACCATTTACTTCTTTTATTTCTACTACTCTTTATCGCCTGTGCTTTAGAATCAAATGGTTGCACATAAGAAGATACTACACTTGTAACACTTGTCCAATTTATACCTGTATCACACTTGTAACTATGATCATCTTCCTTAAATAATAATTCCATAATTATTCAAACTGTTCATTTAACATATCTTCTTCTTCTTCTGTCATTATTGCTTCCCATTTATTCAAATCACAATGTGATGATAATGACCTTGTTTTTAACCCTAAAGAACAACCACAATATCCACAACATGGACCTGTACCAGGAACTAAACACTTCCCATTATAATAATCACAATTTAAACATATAAGCTCCCTTTCTCTAGCAACTTCCTCTACATGCTCTTTTTTAAAAACCTTATTCCTTATCCCTTCCAGAATCTGATTTCTGTTTTTCCATATTTTCAATAAACTCATATCTTTCCTTTCTTTTTTGCTGTTTCTCTAATGTTATATTATAATTCTTCTCTGTCAATATNGCTAATTTATCATTTAACCAATCATAATAGTCTAACTTCTCTTTTAACCTATCTTCCCTCTTTTGCATCTTTTTATGCCATCCTATTAATTTAGGCAAATCCTTTCTCCACCTATCTGATACAACTAAATTAAATATAAGTGAACCTACCCTCTCAATATATATAGCATGATGTTCCATACTATTTATCATATTCAATAAATGCTGATAATAACAATAAACTATATCATCAACATCACTTGATGAATACCCTAACTCTTTAGCAACCTGTTCAGATAATTCTTTCCTNCTTTTTTTCATTGTTCAAACTTAATANTTGATAANTCAACAATAATGGCTTATCTTCAACTTTAACTATACCTTCTGTTATTAAACTTTCAACTTCATCCCCATCCCTCTTTACTAAACCTTTTTTTATTAACTTAGTCAACCTATTCCTTATACCCTGTGATTTAGACCCAAATTCATCTGGAGATATGTCCTTATTAAAATAATAAGTGGCATCAGTACAAAAATTTTTTATCTTTACCTTACCATAAATAACTAATAAAGTCATNACATCTAAATCATTAAAATCTAAAACAGGTCGAGAAAATATATACTTCATAAATAATTGATACCTTACAATATCAAAATTACTAAGTCTATATTTCTCAACCTGACTGATTATATTCATGAGAAGAAAAATTATTTATTTAAAATTACCAATATCTCTCTCTGATCCATAACATGATAAATACCATCAACATCTAAAATAAACCCACTGTTCCTACCAAATAAAACTATATCCCCCTCTCTTACATCATTAACCTCACTACCTACTGATATAACTTTACCCCTCAAATATTCATTCATATCTTCTTTTGTTGATGATAACAACTCTATCACACTACCATCTTTATCATATCCCTCATCTATAGGCTGAACTAAAACCCTGTTTAATATCACTCTCATATTCTTCTTGTTCTCCATTTCTTCTATTATCTTCTTAATAGAAATCTTTTCTTGTATATCTTGTAAATCACTTGCCATCTTTATCAACCTTATCTCTCTTTTCTACTTCATCTTTAACAACCTTATCTCTCTTTTCTACTTCATTCTTACCAACCCCACTCTGATAAGCATTCAATGCATCTGCTGCCCTATACTGATTTACAATCATCATCATCTTCTTTGCCATCAATTCCTCATACTCCGCCTCTAACTTAACTATACTTATAAGATTCCTTAAATGTTCCTTATACTTAACTACACTCTTTGTGTCTTCCAAATCTAAAGACACTTCTCCATTTTTTTTAACTTCACTATTTGTGTCTTCCAAATCTAAAGACACTTTTCTACTTTTTTTAACTTCTTTTTCTTTCATATTATTAATATTTTAAATTACTAAACTATGCAAATATATAAAACAAAATTTATATAAACAAATTTATTTAAATGTTTTTTACAAATTTCCATAGTAAGGGCACTCATAATATAATATATAATACATATCTATAACATACAAATATAATATCATAAAATGAAATTGGTACTAAATATAACAAAGTAATAAAAAACAAATTACTAGTATAAAAGGAATATTATGACTCTAATATAAATAACACTGATTTTTTAAAATATAATAATCCCCAGCCACCTAAGCAAAAAAAATAAATGCTCGGGACTTTAATACCTTGTGACTTACATCTCCAACATGGAAGGTTATATTTCTTCCCCAGCATTTTATGCAGTCTGAATCTTCCTTACCTTAAACGGTGTCAGCACCACATTGTTGACATAAGTCTTTTGTCCTAACAGATTGCCTCATTTCTAGATGACAAGATAATATTATCTTCACTATACTCTGCCCCAACCTGCTTCTCCTCATTCCTATAGCATTACCTGGTGATAAGGGTTCAAGAGGACAAAGCAAAGATACAAAACTTTTATTTCTAAAACAAATCTTTTTTATCTTTTTTTAAATATTTTTTTAACCACTTTTCAATATAAAACAATACAAATATACCCATAAACATTCTTATACATGAATTACATACATATATGAAATTGTGAAAATATACCAAAATTTCATAAATGTACTTGTATAAAAATAATTTACCAATAGCAAAATAAGCAATCTAATAAATCAATATCAAAAAAAAAATATATAGCAGAATGAAAAATATATAGCATGATAGGGATATAAAAGAATGAAAAATATATAGCATGATAGAAAATATTGTGTGTATGTATCTGAAGAGTGGATACTCCCTTAATACCCTACCCCCATCAAAAATTTGTGCTTGTACCCCCCTGTTGTTGTATGTATGTTGTGATTTTTTTTTAAAAAAATTAACCTAATATAAATTACATTCAGTATTAATTAAATTTAGTAATAACCTTTAAAATTTAAAATTATGAAGATCAAATTTGTAAAAAATCAAACTACAGGTCATGTAGTAAATCAATTCATGAATTCTGAATCATTTGGATACTGCCTATTGGAAGCAACAGATGTTACCTTTAATGGTAACAGAATAAATACTGTTAGAAGAACATGCTTCCTTAAAGGTAATGTAGATGAGTTGCAAGCAGTTGTAGATGCCAATCCAAATGGATTGGATGGTAGAATCAGATTTGTAGAATTAACTGAATCTGATGCTAAAGATGCTCTGGATAATGGAGCTACTACAGAAGCACAGAAAGTATTCCTGTCAGAAGTCCATAAGGAATTGGCAAAAACAGATTGGAACAAAGCTACAGAAAGTTTCAAGCTTCAGAATCCTTCTACAGGAGAGTTCTCAACAAATGGTGGTTCACATATACTTAGAATAAAAGTATATGATCCAACAGGTTCTTTAGCAGATATTACTTTGCCAAGAGATAGTTGGAGTGTAGCAGAACAAAATCTACATACTGCTGATGTAGAATAAATAGTATGAAAGGCAGTACATATATATTGACAATAGTTAGTATATGTGTATTGCCTGTTACTGCTATTTACATATAAATCAAACCCTTTTTTTTACAACCATGCTAAATTCTTTTTATAATCATGTTAAACCCTTTTTATAATCATGCTAAATTCTTTTTAGTTTGAAAAAACTAACACAATATAAATCATATATAGTATTAATTTTAACAAAAAGAAAGGGAATAAATATGTATATTAAATTATTATTTGAAATAATAGCAATGATCGGCTTTGTGGCTTTTATATTGCTTAGCATGGCATTAATGGGCTATGTTGTAGAGAAAGTAAAAGAATATAAACTTAATAAAAAAAGGTGCAGATAAA
>JGI24711J26586_10001953_pt1 | contig 15177 bp, 8 predicted proteins | sample BioPla3DNA1_FD_26586 | JGI IMG/M metagenome (IMG submission 26586)
AAGCCGCTGGGGACGCGGCGGCAAAAAAGCGAGCTTGTAAGCTCTTTTTGCCGCCTTGCGACCCCACGGCTTGTGGCCGCGGACTTGGAACCGGGCGCCGACCCCGAGCGCAGCGAGGGGGCACGCCCTAATTAAAATTCATGTTTTTAATACTATGCTAATCTATGGGATAAATACTAAAGTGCTTGTGCTGGCGGCGGAAATTTCGGATTCTGAATTGCTAATTGTGAAACGTCTCTCCGTTAAAATATTTTTTCTGTTTTAAGTGNTATTGGAACAANATAGAGGTTTTGATTAGTGCCTGATAGCCCTTATCGAAATCGCCGTTGCGTTTCTTTTTCATCTTTTTATAGTTTTTCAAAAACGCCCGCCATGCCTTGTAAACAGCTGTGAAATCTTGCGTATTTCCTTTTAAAAGAAAGATGAATGAGGCTAATATGTCAAGCGGGAAACGTGCGATAAATGTGGGCAACAACCTTTTTGCAGGTAAATTTTTTAGAAGTAAGAAGAGGTTGTTTCTGAAGTTGAGAAAAGTTTTAAAGGAGTTGCTTTTCGGCAGTGTGCCGCCACCAACGTGATAAACTGTCGATTTTGGATTAACCATGATTTTTCCCCCTGCATTTTTCACGCGCCAGCAAAAATCGATTTCCTCCATGTGGGCGAAAAAGTCTTCATCTAATCCGCCTAATTGGTGATAAATATCGCTTTTTACAAACATTGCCGCACCCGTAGCCCAGAAAATTTCAATAGGCGTGTCATGCTGTCCCTTATCATCTTCTAAGGTTTCAAAGATTCGTCCGCGACAAAAAGGATAGCCTAATTTATCAACAAAACCGCCACTGGCACCGGCGTATTCAAACTTTTCTTTTTCATAAAAAGAGAGGATTTTCGGTTGAACGACAGCAATATTTTCATTCGCTTCCATCAGTTCAATAATCGGTTCCACCCAATTGGGAGTTACTTCAATATCGGAGTTGAGGAGACAGTAGTAAGGGGTGTTAATCTGCTTGAAAGCGTCATTATATCCTTTTGAGAAGCCGCCATTGATGCCGTTTTGTATTATTCTTAACGGAGGATAATTTGATTCTAAAAAGGAGATGGAATTATCGGTAGAATTGTTATCGGCAATGATAACTTCAGCATATTCAGGAATGTTTTGGAGNAGCGCAGGAAGAAATTTTTCCAAATAGTGTTGTCCATTCCAATTCAAAATGACAATCGCTAATTTTTTCATTACTCTTTATACTTTTCGTTAACAAAAATAAAAAAATAGTTTATGCACAGATTTTTAATTTTGAGTGTTTTTTGCTTTTAGTCCGAGTTTTTCACCTTCTTTGAGCATAAATTCGTAAGCTTCTTCATAATTATTACCAATTTCCCCGTCTAAAATAGCTTCGCGGATAGCTGTTTTAATAATGCCGACCGTGGCTGAAGGATTAAGTTGGAATGTTTCCATAATAATTTTTCCATCAATCGGAGGTTGCCAATTGCGAATTTGGTCTTTTTCTTCAATCTCTTTCAATTTTTTTCTTACGATAGCAAAATTATTAAGACATTGTCTTATTTTAATAGGATTTTTAGAGGTAACGTCTGCTTCGCAAAGGANCATCAGGTCTTCAATATCTTCGCCGGCTTCAAAAAGTAAGCGGCGAACGGCGGAATCCGTTATTTTATCTTCAACAAGGGCGATAGGGCGAAGGTGCAGGGCTACCATTTTTTTGACATATTTAAGTTTTTCATTGGTAGGCATTCGCAACTTTTTAAAAATAGAGTGAACCATTTTAGCTCCAACGGCGTCGTGTCCGTGAAACGTCCAGCCAAGTTGGGGGTCAAATTTTTTCGTAACAGGCTTTGCAATATCGTGTAACAACGCCGCCCAAATTAGCCATAAGTTGTTTTGTACCAGAGCTATTTTATCGACCACTTCGAGCGTATGCAAAAAGTTGTCTTTATGTCCCTTTCCGTCAACGTAATCAATTCCTTTTAAATCAATTAATTGCGGGAGAAATTGTTCTAAAAGGTGGGCTTCATCAAGTAGGAGAATCCCTTGCGAAGGTTTGGGGGAGAGCAATATTTTATTAAATTCCTCTATAATTCGCTCTGCGGAGATAATCTCTAATCGTTTTGCATTTCGCTGTATGGCTTCAAAGGTTTCCGTTGCAATTTTAAATTGCAATTGCGAGGCAAAACGGATTGCACGCATCATACGTAAAGGATCGTCTGAAAATGTGATGTCAGGGGCTAACGGAGTTTTAATAATCTTTCTTTCTAAATCTTTAATGCCGTCAAAGGGGTCTATTAGTTCGCCTATTTTGTCGCCATTCAAGCCAATAGCCATGGCATTAATCGTAAAATCTCGCCGGTTGAGGTCATCTTCCAACGTTCCGTCCTCGACTACCGGTTTTCTTGAGTTTTCGGAGTAAGATTCCCTGCGTGCGCCAACAAACTCAACATTTGCTCCTTCATAAATAAATTGAGCGGTGCCAAAATTTTTAAAAATGTTAACTTCCAATTTCGGTGATATCTTTTTAGCCACCGCCGTTGCTAATTCAATACCACTACCTACAACAACGATGTCGATATCTTGGGAATATCGTTGTAGAAAAATATCTCGAACTACGCCACCGACTGCATAAACGTTTACATTTAACTCATCGGCAGTAGTAGCAATTATTTGATAGATTGGATGTTGTAATTTTTTTAGCAAATTTCCCATCGTTGTATTTGTAGATTGCAAAAATACAACGATTTTCAATAAAAATTACAATAATAAAAATCCATTATAATTTTGAGAAATTAGTTTTGTCGACAAAACAGAGTGGGCAAACCCAATCGTCCGGTAGGTCTTCAAACGAAGTGCCGGGAGGAATGCCATTATCAGGATCACCGATAGCAGGGTCATACTCATACCCGCAAACATCGCAAATATAAATGTCTTGATTTTTCATTTTTTCTTTTTTTGTGGATAATAATAATATATGGGTTTTAATAATGATTAGTTTCTCAATTGTTCTATCATTTTTATCGGTTCTTTGCTACTAAAAACAGTGTATCCCGCTACTAAAACATCTGCGCCTGCTTTTATTAATCGTGGAGCAGTCTCTAAATTAACTCCTCCGTCAACCTCTATAAGAGCGTTTGAGTTCTTCTTAATAATAAGATTTTTTAAATTTTCAATCTTTTGATAACTGTTTTCAATAAATTTCTGTCCGCCAAAGCCGGGATTAACAGACATTATCAGAACCATGTCGGCATCTGTAATTATATCTTCTAAAAAAGCGACCGGTGTATGCGGATTAAGAGCTACGCCAGCCAGCATATCTTCGTTCTTTATAGCGTGAAGCGTGCGATGCAGATGAGTACAAGCCTCCCAATGAACCGTAAGAATATCGGCACCGGCAGACTTAAAATCGGCGATATAGCGTTCCGGCTGGACAATCATTAGGTGAACGTCAAGAGGTTTTTCGGCACTCTCTTTAATTTTTTTTACAATCGGAAAACCATAGGAGAGATTTGGAACAAAAACACCGTCCATGATATCTAAATGAAACCAACCTGCGGTTGATTCATTAACCATGCGAATGTCAGCGTCCAAATGACCGAAATTAGCAGAAAGCATTGAAGGAGCAATAATAGGTTTCATATAACTTTTTTTTACAAAAATACACGAAAATAATTAAAATCAAATAGTCTATTAGAATTTTTTAAATGATTTTAAATCTTAGTCAAAAACATTCATTAAAAATTGTAAATTTGCATGCCTAAAATTTAGTAGTTGATAATATAAATTAAATACGATTCAATATGATTAAAGATGCATTTATGGACAGACATATTGGTCCAACAGCAGAAGAAAAAGCTAAAATGTTAAAGGTAATTGGTGTGAAAACAATGGAAGAGTTGATTGAAAAGACGATTCCTGCGGCTATTCGCATGCCGAAGCCGATAGATTTACCCGAAGGAGAAACGGAAGGTGAGTATCTTGCGGAGGTGAGGGAATTATTAGAAAGGAATAAGATTTTTAAGTCTTACATTGGCATGGGTTATTATGCTACTTATGTTCCTCCTGTAATTATGCGTAATGTTTTTGAAAATCCGGGTTGGTACACGGCGTACACACCTTATCAGGCGGAAATATCGCAAGGAAGGTTAGAGGCTTTGCTGAACTATCAAACTATGATTTCAAGTCTGACGGGCATGCCGATTGCAAATGCTTCGATGTTGGATGCAGCGACTGCTGCCGGTGAGATGATGTTGATGTTTTACAATAGTCGTAGTCGCGAAGCAGTTAAAAATAACGTAAATAAGTATTTTGTTTCCGAAGATGTTTTTGTTCATACCCTTGCGGTGCTTAAAACCAACGCAGAACCGTTAGGAATAGAATTAGTGGTAGGTAAAGCCGATAAAATCGAATTGGACGACACCTATTTCGGTGTTATGATTCAGTATCCAAATCAGCATGGGGCGATTCATGATTTTTCAGAATTTACGCAAAAAGCGAAGCAGAAAAATATTTTTGTCGGCGTTGATGCCGATTTATTGTCGTTAACTCTTTTAACTCCGCCGGGAGAGTGGGGTGCTGATTGTGTTACGGGAGCTACGCAACGGTTTGGTATTCCCATGGGGTACGGAAGTTCCGCTGCCGGTTATTTCGCTTGTAAGGAAGAGTTTAAACGACAAATACCGGGACGTATTATCGGTATTAGCGTGGATGCAGAAGGAAATAAAGCGTATCGTATGGCGTTGCAAACCCGCGAACAGCATATTAAACGCGAAAGAGCAACTTCAAATATCTGTACTGCCAGCGCTTTGAATGCTATCATGTCAGGGTTTTATGGAATGTGGCACGGGCCGGATGGGTTGAAGAAAAAAGCATATAAAATTAATGNTTTAGCCGCAGTTTTGGAAAAAGAAGCTGAAAAATACGGTTATAAACAGTATAATCAATACTATTTTGATACTCTTTGCTTTGAAACNCCGCAAGGTGTTAGTTGCGAGACGNTTCGACTAATTGCCGAAGAACATAAAATGAATTTTAATTATTGGTGTGAANGATGTTTTACCATTTCCCTTGATGAAACGACACTCTTAGCGGACGTTAATAATATTTTAGAAGTCTTGGCTATTGCTGCAAAAAAAGAGTTTTCGCCCTATGTTTGCGCTAAGCAAGAGTGTCCGCCTTTACGTATTCCGAAGCAATTGGAAAGGAAATCTCCATTTATGGAGCATAAAATTTTTAATAGTTTTCATTCTGAAACAGCGATGATGCGTTACATGAAGAAATTGGAAATCAAAGATTTGTCTCTTAATCGGGCGATGATTCCCCTTGGTTCGTGTACGATGAAGTTAAATGCCGCCGCTGAAATGCTTCCACTTAGTTGGGCGACTGCTACGGCAATCCACCCGTTTGCTCCGGACGAGCAGACGGAAGGATATCGTTCCTTGATAGCCGAAATGGAGAAGTGGTTATGCACCGTTACAGGATTTAAGGCGATATCTTTCCAGCCGAATTCAGGTGCTGCGGGAGAATATGCAGGCATTATAACAATTCGCAATTATCATCAAGCAATAGGAGAGGGGCATCGCAATATTTGCCTTATTCCGGCTTCGGCACACGGAACAAACCCTGCGTCTTCCGTAAAAGCAGGAAATAAAATCGTTGTCGTTAAATCTACCGAAAATGGTGAAGTAGATGTGGAGGACTTGAAAAATAAGGCGGAAGAGCACAAAGATAATTTAGCGTGTTTAATGATTACTTATCCTTCCACTCATGGCGTTTTTGAAGAGAGAATACTTGAGATTATAAAAATTATTCACGACAATGGCGGGCAAGTTTACATGGACGGAGCTAATATGAATGCTCAAGTTGGGCTCACCTCGCCGGGCTTGATGGGAGCGGACGTTTGCCATTTGAATTTACATAAAACGTTTGCAATGCCGCACGGTGGCGGCGGACCGGGCGTAGGACCTATTGGCGTGGCTGAACATTTAGTGGATTTCTTGCCGAATCATGTTATGAAAAATGTGGGCGGTCGTCAGGGCAGCCAGGTGGCCAGCGCTCCTTACGGAAGTGCTTATTTATTGCCGATAACCTATGGATATTTGAAAATGTTGGGAGGGGAAGGACTTACGGAAGCAACCCGTTGTGCGATTTTGAATGCTAATTATATAAGGAAAAGGTTGGAAAATCATTATAAAATCTTGTATACCGGGGAAAATGGTATGTGTGCCCATGAAATGATATTGGATTGTAATGAATTTGATAAATCGGCAGGCGTGCAAGCCGGCGATATTGCTAAAAGATTGATGGATTACGGCTTTCATGCTCCGACCGTGGCGTTTCCGGTACATGGAACGTTAATGGTGGAGCCCACGGAAAGTGAGCCGCTTGAAGAGCTTGATAGATTATGTGATGCCTTAATAGCCATTCGTGAGGAGATTCGTGAAATTGAAATCGGAAAAGCAGATCGAGTTGAGAATGTTATTAAAAAAGCGCCGCATACGATGGGCGTGGTTACCGCCGAAGATTGGCGTAGACCCTATTCACGTCAAAAGGCGGCATTCCCGTTGCCTCACGACGATAAATATTGGCCTACTGTCAGCCGAATTGATGATGCTTTCGGAGATAGAAATTTGGTTTGTTGCCTGAGCGATTAGGGGTTGCGGGCTCACGCAGTTTCAAATGGAAAATGGAGAGTGGAAAGTTTTCTGACTTGAACAAAAAGCCCTATTTTGTGCGACAGGAATCCGTATCTTCCTGTAAATCAATTCTTTGAAAATTATGATTGGGAAAAAGAGGTGTGTTTTACTAGTTGTTTATATAGCATTGCAAGAAGGTGCGGAAAAGAGATTTTTTTAAATTTTTCATTATGAACTTAATTCATTCCCAAAATATCCAAAATTTTCATCAATAACTAGTCTTCTATCCAAAAATACGTTACTCATTTCACAGCTTGTGTCAGGAACAAGCGTACAAGAATGACAAGCGGCTAAATTTAATAGTGCAATTCCTTGTCCTTCACTTTCATAGCAAATAGGGTCGAGCGAGCAATTTTTAGCACGTTTTAGTGCGCTTTTAATTATTTTTTGTAGTTTATTTAGATTATAGCATAATTTTGTTAAACCACCTAAATATCCATCACTTCCATCGTACGCAGAAATAAGGAAACCATTCATTGTGTCACTTACATATAATCTTTCTTGTAATGATGACATTGGGTAACCGCTTACATACTCAAGCTCTCTAATCAATAAATGAGCAAGCGTATGTATTAAAATTGTTCGTGCGGTAAGTTTTCCTGCTTCAATTTTGTGAAATTGCCAATCGGAATTTTTTGCGTTTTCTTGAATTGTAGATATTCTTTTCTCAATCTCTTCTTTACTTTCCCATTCTTTTAATATTTCTTCGTCCAAAACAAATAAAATACCTTCTCCGTAATTTTCAATGGCAGGTAATAAACGGGTTTTGAAACTATTCTTTGAAATAGATTGTCGTTTAATTTGATATTCATATCCATTATCGTTAATCAAAATACTGTCGGTGTCAATGGGGGTATTTCGAGTAAAAGACGTTTGAACTGTGATTTTTTTCAAGCGGTCTATTTTTACTAACTTTTCAAAGCCATAAAGTGTACTTTTTACGTCGATTTGGCTAAACCGAATGGTTTTATCGTCAGGTTCTGATTTATTGAGAAAATAATCATATTCGGCTTTTCGATAAATAATATCAGGCACATAATTTCTTTCTGCATTATCTAAATATTGGTTTATAAGTCCTATATCAATATTTTTTCGGGTTGCATATCTTTCTATGTCTCTTTGTTCAAAATCTTCTTGATTTACTATTTCATCAATATCTATGCGGATTTCTTTTGTAAGTTGTAAAATTTGTTTTTCAGGTATCCACAAACTACTCAAAGTATTAGCATAATATACGCTGTTGCTTGTTTTAATTTTTACAGACATCCTTTTGTCACAATTTTCTTTTGAGGGTTCCCCATTTATGTATCCATTCCAATATTTTAATCCGCTACATTTTTGAGTATAACTAAAAAGACCTTTTAATGTTGCAGATTTTTTGCAATTATTACATTTGATATGAATACCTGATAAATCAGTATTTTCTTGACTGATAATATATCTTAAATCGGGATTGTCACAACATTTTTTTTTAAAACCAATCTGGATTTTTGTTTCAGTTTCTTCTTCGTTTTCATGTGCTTTAATAATTTTTCTATTATTCCAAAATTCCCAAGGCAAATCATGAATATGCCCATTATCACAAGTTAAAACAAAACGCACTTGTTCCAAATGTTCTTCCTTACAATCAGGATTGAAACATCGCAAATCGAATTCTTTTCTACCTTCTCCCCAGTGTCTTTTCCAATCGTTAAAGTGCATATAGCGATGGCAGCGAGGACAATAAAACCATTTTGGAAAATAGTTTGCCTGTGGCTGTACCTGTACCTTGGTCTTCCACCCGTCTTCTTCTAAAGGAATTGAAACTAAATGTTTTAATTGGGGAAAACGAATGCGCAGACGATTTATTAACCGGTCGTCCAAAATGATATGCTTTTTAATTTCTTTGTCGTAATAGTTTGGATACCCCCAATTATCAAATGTCTCTATAATTATGGAAGCCTTGGGTGTGTCAATAACAGAACCTACTCCACCATAACTTGAAATAAGTTTGCTTCTTCCATGATTTATCTTTTCTGCCATAATTAAAAGTTTTTAATTTTAATACTTGTATTTGGTTCAACACTGCGCATCGATTGCATGCCAACAAGTTTGTCGTTAGCATTTTGTCGTTCTTGAATGGGTTTTAATAAATTTTTCTTTTTTTTTGTTTCGTACTTGCTACAATAAAAATATAAACCACCATCACGACTTGGTCGTGGGCTTGCTTGTATTTTGTATTCCCATTGTTGAATTAAATTGGCAATTTCAGCAATTAGAAGTTGTTTATCTTCATTGTCGGCAAAAGAATGTGTATTGGCAATACTGCTTAATTCGTTTAAAAGTTGTTGTTTATTACCATTTTCAAGCAAGAGGTAGGGGCTCTTATTGTCACTAAAATTTAATTTATGCCTAAAATAAGTAACTATTGCCGTGAAAAGCATTTTATCCAAAGCGTTTTCTGCAAAAGGTGTAACACTGATTGGCTCCACCTGTTTGTAAAATGTTTTATGAAATGGCACAAAGTCTTCAAAATAAGATAAATCTCTTGTATTATTGGGGTCAAAGATTGTAAACACAACACCTTCGTTTTCACGGGCGACACGACTACTTGCTTGAATATATTCTGCAGTATTAGGTGGCATACCATTCATTAACATAATACCTAGACGTTCTACATCAAGCCCTACACTTATCATATTTGTTGCCAAAACTATATCAAAAGCTTGGTGTTTTTCTAAATTCCCATTGAAAGGAATAGTTAATTTATCCAAATTCTTTTTTATTCTTTCATTAGGTATTCGACTTGTGAGTTCCAAATTTCTGTATGATAATTTGTTATAATTGTTATTGTATGGAGGTATATTCATCAAATACCGTACTTGTAATTGCTTGATTTCTGGTAATAACTCTGCTACAATTTTGTTAGAAAATCTCCCAATATGTTTTAAACTTTTGAAATAGGAGAGAATTGTCCAAAATTGGTCTACTTCTGTTTTATCCATGCTGTTTTTCCATAATTCTAATCGTGCAAAAAGCAAGGCGGCATTTAAACGAAGATTTGTCATTGTTTGCGTTTTGCCTGTCGGCAAAATACCAACGTAACGTCTTTTACTTTCAGACAAAGTTTTTGAAAAAAAGGTATTATCCGCATTTGTTGCGTTTTGTGGAAATATTTGTACAGTGCGATTGTACAAACCTTTCACCTGCTCCTCAACATTTTTAACAGTTGCCGTTGAAGCTATAATTTTTGGCTTTTGTGTTTTGGTTGTACAAAGCGATAAAATTATATTTTCAAACAATCCAACCAAACTACCCAATGGACCACTCAATAAATGCAACTCATCTTGTATTATAAGTTCAGGTTTGCGGTTGCTACTGTCTTTATTTTGTGAATTGAATAAACTTGTAGCCTCACCCTTCCATGCTAATTGCGCAAATTTATCTACCGTTGCAAATAGCATTGTAGGTGGATTATTGTAAATATCTTCATCGACTAATACTATTGGTAAACCGCCGTTTTGTTCTGAATAAGCACAGTTCGGATTCAAACAATAACTTGTTAAATGATTTTGTCGGTTGATTCTATGTCCAATAATTGGATTATTCTTTTCTTCAGTTCTTCCAATTATTTTTGTATTACACCATTGACAACTAGACAATTGAAATGGATTTATGGAATATTTTTTACTGTTTAGTCTTTCTTGTGTTTTATTAAGTTTATCTTTAGCGTCTTCGATTCTATTTGGAATTGTTGAATCTCCTACCCAAAAACCAATTGTAATTTTTTCACTTCCTAGATATGGTTGATTATTATTTCGGATGAATTCACATGCCAAAATTAATTTTGTAGCTCGTTCAAATTGCTGCGCAGAAAGCAAACGTAAGGTATAACGTATTATAATATTCACTCCACCGTAATTATTAGGGTATTGTAATCTTCGCCAAAAAATCAGAAATGCCGAAAGAGCTAAATATGCTTCTGTTTTTCCACCACCTGTTGGGAAATAGAGTAAGTCAACTAAATCTCTGTCTTCTGAATTTTCGTCAATGAATGATGGCAAACATTGAAGAATAAATGCTAATTGAAATGGTCGCCAAATCGGTATTCTATTTGCGTCAGGATAACCTTTTGTGGCATATTCTTGGTATGTGTATTGTGGAGAGTTAGTCCTTTCATATGCTTCAAAACCATCTTTTTGTTTGCTAAAATGCCATTGATTTTGAAACATTTGAAGATAAATTGCAGTATTGGCTAATTGGAAAGCACAAAAAGCATTATCATTTTTTGTTAACCATTCGATGCCGTTCTCCATTCGTTTTTGAATTGTTTTACATTTTTGGATATTTGATAGTGCTAATATTTTATCATTTTCGCTTAATTTATTGGCTTCTGTTTCTTCAGTTTCAATCCATTTTAAATAAGCATCTGATAACTTTTTGAGATTTGAAATGGTCGTATCTTTATCGTTATTAAATGATGATAATTTTTTAATTTCCAAATATTCTTTATCAAAGCCGTCTATATTAGTACTTTGACTTTTTACATTAAATTGTGGTAAAAAAGTGGAACTTACCCAAGACGGTGTTTTTGTATCATCCTCACAGTTTTCCCATGTACAGGCTGTATTGTGTCCTATACCATAGGATAGTTTTTCTCGATAAAGAAAATCCAACATCTTATCTTCGTCTGATTTGTAAGGATTGTTTTTGTAATCATTAAAAGGCTGTAGATGTGTTGTTTCTATTCTTATTTCCGTTTGGAACAGACACGTTTGATTTAAAGATTCTTTTGCAATAGAAAACTTCGTACGAGGAAATAATAAAGTATTTTCAATAAATACTTTAACTACATATTTACTGTTCGGTTGTTCATAAAGTTTGATATGTAAGTACAAATAATCTTTCAATGATTTATTTTTACTTTTCCACCATTGATCTCCATTTGCATTTGGCAATTCAGATAACAAAACTTTGTAATGTTGATTTTCTGCATTTTTTATGTCATCAATATTGATTGCCGTTTCTATTCTGTTATCGTATCGTTTGTACTTGTCTTTAAAAAATAATTTTGCGAGAGTTTTATATAATCCACTATCGCGATGGTCTTTACCAAGAGTATTTAAGCAACTGCTACGTCGTTGTTTTTCCTGTTTGGTTAGCTCCTTTGTTTGTTTAAGTATTTTTTTTTCACTGTCAAAAAATACAAATGCCTGTAACCCAAATTGTTTAAGCAAATCAACACTATTTCCTCCGTATTTAATTGCAATCTCTTTTGCTTTAGCCTTTTTATAGTTTCCGAATGAGAGGTCGATTTTCAATTCAGTACAATCCTTTGAAACTGCAAAGGAAATACCATATTGAGAAGGGAAAAATGTACTTGCTGAATATGCTATTTCTTTATTGTCTTCTGTACCTTCATTTATATTGCTCGTGTTGTCGCTATCCTCAATTTCTCTGCTATCTTCTTCTGCTATTTCTGACGGCGTTTCATCGTTCTCGTCGTCATCTTCCATAAAATCGCCAATAGCGGTCTGTTTTGGATATAAAATGCCTGAAAAATATCGCAATAAGGGTTTGTCTGCTATTACTTCATCTGAAAAATTTACTTTATCGGAACATTCAAACAAATCCGTTCCAGGACCAATGAGTTCTTTTTGAACTCTTGAAATTACTTTTTCTCTATTGCTCATCACCGACCTCCTCTTTATTTGTTATCGTTAATAGTGGCATATATTCATCAATAAATTTTTGTAAAGTTTCTTTTGTAAATTTCTTTTTTTGTAAAATATCACCAACAGTTTTATTTTTCAAAAATTGCTGTAATTCCTGTTTTACTCCTCTACCAAGAGCAATCATTGTACTGTTATATAATCTTTTTGATTTTTTGATTTGTTCATACAATAATTCTTTTCCTGCAACTTTTAATATTGCTCGCAAGTCAGTATTATACATTGGGAATTTTCGTTGCCCACGAAAATAAGCATCAACCGTTGCAGGCAGTACTCTTAATCCATTCTCTTTTAACTTTTGGTACAACTGTTCTCTATCTATTGTTTGTTGTTGTTCCGAATCTTTTAACGCATTTTGCCAGGCAGTTGCATGTTCATCAATCATTCCAAACTTATCAGGCTCTACTTCGACTGCAATTTGAAAAAGATTTTCTGCTAATTGTTCTTTTGGATAAATCCGAATTTTATTTCCAACAATTAATCGGTATGATTTAATTAGGTTGCCTTTGTCGTCAAAAACAGTTTCATTACTTTCCAATTCTATAACGCTATTGTTTGCTAAACTAATACGATAGATTATTTCCTCTTCTAAATCATCTAACAAACTATCACTTTCATCTTTATATCCATCGTAGGCAGTATTTGAGCGTTGTTCAAGTCGTTCAATGATTTGTTCTAATGTTGGACAGACTTTAACTTCTGGCTTAATGATTGGCTCGTACCTTACATTACAAATTTTATAACGTTCTTCACTTGTAAGTTCTGTTTCAAGTGATTTAGTATGATTTTGAAGTTGCTTATTATACAAGGCTTCTTCTGGTTGATACAACACTAATTTTACATCATTTTGTAAATTGTAGACAAAATTAAAGTCTTTTAATCCATTAAATGAATAAAAAACAATGGTTTTCTTTTCTGTCTCACAGTTTTTAATTCGTTTTTTAAGTTCCTTCTGTGTAATAAAATAGCAATTACTGTTCCTATTTCTCTTGAAAAATTCAATATTTTCTATATCAACCACAAATAACGTTTTTTTTGTCGTTTTTAATATAACATTCTTGAGTTTATTGAGTTTGAGATTATTATTTTTTAAGTATAAAATCAGATTTTTTAATGCCTCTTTCGGGTTATTATTTCCAAAATATTCATATTCATAACCACCCTCATTCCGTTCTAGTTCTTGATTGTATTTTAATCGCATTAGTAAATATTTAAATTGTTCTTCTTGCAAAGCATTTAGTGCTAATCGCAAAAAATAACCGTAGCTTTTTAATTTGATTGGCATTTTAAGAGAAGAAACATATAGCATACATTCTTCAAAGTGCTGTACTAATTGGTTTAATTTACAATCATTTATTGGGCTTATTTTTATGCTTTTATCCGCCTTTTCTTCTATGAAATCCATCTCTTCCTTTTGCCAATTCCATAGGTTAATACTTTCAATGTGTTGCACCTCATTTTCATTAGAAAGTACAATCAAATTGAAATTATATTTTGATTTATCCTGTATGATTTGCGAAATAGAATTTAAATCGGTATCACAAACAATGATAGTGTCAATAGTAATGTTTTTCTTCAAAACTTCTTCGTAACAAACCTCATATTTTGGAGTAACAAAAGCGATGCTGTCATCTATAGCCTCAATTGATTTGCGTATAGTTTGTTCTCCTTCTCGTGTATTTGGCAAATAAGTTGTCGGAATACAGTTTTTATTTTTTAAATTATTCCATGTGTTTTGTCCCGCAATGAAAACTATTTTTTTGGAAAAATGAGTAGGCAAAAAGCCAAATTTAGAATTATAAATTTCTTTAAAATAGTCATTATATTTTTGAATAGTACTACCTCTTGCACTTTGTTTAACTTGGATGAAATTTTTTTTCAACTGGTCGAAAGTTGAACTTATTTTAAAGTTAGTATTATCATTGTACTTACTCAAGGTATACATATTACCCTTTATTTCTTGAATAACATATATATTTCTACTACTTTCCTTTTTTCTTTTTAACTTATCACCAACTGAATAATCTGTGATATCAGCGTAGTTTCTGAAAATTTTCTTTGATAACTCCTCATACAGTAAATTTATTATTTCTTGCAAATAATATTCTTTTGGGAAATTAAAACGTATGTTTATCTTATCATAATTTTTCAAAATCAGCTTGGTAGTCAAGCCTATAATTTTCTTGGAATTACTCGAGATAGAGTATTTATTTATTAGTGAGTTGTAATATCTTTCGTTGAGCATATCCTTACTTATTTTTCACTTTAATTGCTTATAGTTTGTCTCTTACGTATTTTGTATTATACACAAATATTGCTATTTAGGTTATACATATTTGGTTAAATTAGCATTCCTTGAATAATAGAGCTACAAATTTACAAAATTTCCCTTAATCTACAATCCCATTAAAACAAAATTTTTTCCAGTCCATAAATAGATATTAAAATTCAGGAAAATCACTAAACTAACCCCTTTTGATAATAAATATTTACACTCATTTAAACAATGTTTCAGGATTTTTTTTTGAGTTGTCCTTTTGTATGGTTAAAATACTTAAATAAAATCATTACTAACTGAAAATTTATAGTTTATTTGAGTACCAAAAAGGGTACAAGTCAGGACTTTCCACTTTTAATTTATTCTTTAAAAAGTTTTGATATTTACTTGTTTTGCGTGAGGCGCTTAGGTGGAAAGCCCGCAAGGGCGGAAGCCGCTGGGGACGCGGCGGCAAAAAAGCGAGCTTGTAAGCTCTTTTTGCCGCCTTGC
>JGI24711J26586_10001954_pt1 | contig 15177 bp, 14 predicted proteins | sample BioPla3DNA1_FD_26586 | JGI IMG/M metagenome (IMG submission 26586)
ATGTACCGTTACGAGGCGAAGGTAGCGAAAGCGTGCCTGCCGTGGTTTGTTAAACTTGCACTAGATAATAAAGTAAGTAACGTTTCGCAATTACCTAGTCAACATTTATCAACATATAATAAACTCATTAGGCGTTATGATAAAATCTGTCGGAATATCATACATGTTAGGCTTGAAAGGCTCAACAATCTGAAATTCGTAGGCTAGAGCAAGCTTAGTCCATTCCATATGAGGATGACTGCCAAGATAGCCATCATAATATCCTGCCCCATAGCCAATCCTATTTCCTGACCTGTCAAAGGCAAGACCAGGAAGAATCATAAGCATATTTTCCTTAGAAGAATTCATAACAAATTGATTAGCCATATTACCATCTGGTTCTAATATTCCGAATTTACTCCTGACAAGCCCATCTAAGCTGTGTATCTCATAAAAATTCATATCCTTATTCTCTACCCTTGGGACATATACCCTTTTATTCATCCTAAAGGCCCTATCGATAATAGGTATAGTATCAATTTCACTTCCAAATGAAATATAGGTAAACAAACAACTACACTTATTAAATTCAGATGAGGAAAACAAACATTGATAAATCTTATGATTGTACTCTTGTCTTAAGCTAATAGGTATTTGATTTCTTATTCTTTTAATGTAGCTTCGTATCTCAGTCTTTGTCAATTCAACCAATCCCTTTACATAGTATCTTTCCAATACTATACTTACTCTACTTGGATTTTTTATCTCCTGCCTTTGAAATGGAACCATCAGGGTTTACAAAGGATACATTATCTAAGGTTCCTCTCATGTTTTTTCTTATAGCCTTTATATATTCCCTACGAAGCAGACTCTGTTCCTCTTTTTCTTCTGGGCTTAATCCTATAGATTGTGACTTATGATATAACTCATTTATTCTGTCAATATTTACATTCATGTTAATAAATCTCCCTCTTATGAATATTGCTTTGTTCTTATGTAATCCATAATATTAAAATCCTTTGCTTTATGGGCCATAAATAGGGTTCCAATATCCTTACCAGCAATTACATGATTAATATTTCGAACGTTTTCTCCATTGGTTATAACCATATCAGCACCTGAGGCATTGGCAATCTTAGCTGCTGATAGTTTAGTAGCCATACCACCTGTACCAAGGTTACATCCTGTTGAGGATTTGGCCATATCTAATACCTCATCATTAATTTCTTCTACTAGAGATATCATCTTCGCATTCTTATTCTTATGGGGGTCATCAGTATAAAACCCATCTATGTCTGACAATAATATTAGCAAATCCCCAGCTACTAAGGCAGTAACAATTGCTGAAAGTGTATCATTATCACCAAAGTCTCCAGTATCTAGCTCATCAGTTGACACTGTATCATTCTCATTTACTATGGGTATTACCCCCATCCTAAATAATTCATTAAAGGTGTTTTGTGCATTGTTTCTACTTATATCGTTGAGCATAGTATCCTTAGTCATAAGTATCTGGGCAGTAATCTGATTATATTCAGCAAATAATTTTTGATAAACCATTATTAATCTTGCCTGACCGACAGCTGCACAGGCCTGCTTAATGGAACGCTGGCTTGGCTTATCTAAAAATCCTAATGCATTTCTTCCAACTGCAATTGCTCCAGAAGAAACCAAGATTACATCTTTACCTTGATTTCTTAAGTTTGTTAATATCCTTACCAGTCTCTCCATCTTATCCAGATTAAGATGGCCTGTTTCCGCATGGGTCAATGAAGCAGACCCGATTTTTACAACTATCCTTTTTTTATTTATCAAATGTTGCCTGTTTTGCACTTTTATCTATCCTCCATTTTTATTTATTACAGTTACTTCCTGCTATATAACCTGTACTCCAAGCCCATTGAAGATTATATCCTCCACAGGTCCCATCAACATCAATTAATTCACCTGTAAGGTATAGTCCTCTTTTCTTCTTAGACTCCATAGTCATGGGGTCAATTTCAGTTACCGGAATTCCTCCAGTGGTTACTTGAGCAAAATCAAAGCTGTTTGTAGAATTAATTCTAATTATAAAGTTCTTTATTTTTTTAGACAAATTATCTATATCAGATTTTTTCACCTTACTACAAGGTCTAGTAATATCAAGGCCCGTTTCTTTTATTAGAACACGGTTTAGCTTATGATTAAATAATCCTATCATCATCTGCTCAAGTGTTTTGTCTGGATTATTATTACAACGACTTAGTAGTAAAGAATATAACTCATCATGGCTTCCTTGGTAAAAGAAATCTAGCGTTAGGTAAGCTTTCCTATTATCATCCAATGCCCTAGAGACAAATCGGCTTAACTGCATTATAGGAATTCCAGATATACCGTAATCAGTAAATATAATTTCTCCCTTTTCATTTGCTAATATCTTTGAATCTACAAAAGCCTTAACTTGTGCTTGTAATCGAACACCAGATACAGTTTTACAGAATTTATTTGGCGACTTTAGTGAAACCAAGGCTGGCAAAGGCTTTATAATCCTATGTCCAAAGGATTTGGCCAGATCATATCCACTGCCATCAGAGCCTAACTTTGGAGAAGCACAGCCTCCTGTTGCAAGAATTACCTTCTTTGCTTGATATATAGACCTAACCATATCAGGATTAAGTGTGGTTATAGTATAATCAGGCTTAGTAATACTTGTTACCTTTTCATTATATATAATATTTATTTTTAATCTTTCACATTCCATTAATAGTACTGAAACAATGCTAGCAGCTTGTTGAGAATTTGGATAAATATATCCATCCCGATTCTTAGGGTAAATACCAAGTCTATTAAAAAACTCCAAGGTCTTATGGTTATCAAAATTAGACAGTACCTTCTTTACAAATGTACTGTCATCAGAGCGATAGCAATCAAGGGTCTGGTCCATGTTGGTATAGTTGCATTTTCCATTACCAGTTGCTAGTATTTTTTTGCCTGCCTTTTCCTTCTGTTCAATTATAAGTACAGAGCTGGCTTTTTCTGCAGCTACAATTGCAGAAATCATACCTGATGCACCTGCACCAACAACTATTACATCATAAATCAACTTAAAAGCCTCCAAGTCAATACATTGTTTTCATTATATTTTAAGGCGACTATTAATTCAAGTATTTATTACTTTATTTAATAATGTTTTATAAAATTTAAAGAAACAATAAATAATGGGAATATAAGAGAGAGTTTGACAGACATTTATTTATGTAATAGGAGGAACTTTTCAATTACATACAAAAGGACTGTAGCAAGCCACAATCCTTATGTTGCAATAATCATCTTATTAGTACATTAATTACCTGGGTTTTTAGCTGGTATAACTTTCTAATAACGAATACAAATCATCAATATTATCTATATATATACCTTGACTAAGAGCTATCCTATCCTCCTCAGGCAGGTTTTTTGCCTCGATATGGGTGTAGTCAAAAACCGATTTTAAATCACTATTATAAACCACAACATACCCGTTTTTTACAACTACATAAAATCTATATGGTACCATTTCAGCATCATAGCTCTTTCTAAATTTAACCTGTTTATCCGAAAAAGATAAAAGTTCATATGATAACAACCCCTTATTATACTCAGAAAGAGGAAGATCCCTCATATATTCATCTAGGTATTTTTCAACCTCATCTCTACTAAGTCCGACTATATCACCAGGTGGGTTTTGCTCCATTTGATTAAGCNTGCCCTCATGACGATCATATATCTCTAATATATATTTTGTAGATGGCTGTATTATGGGTTCAGGCTGGACAGCTACAGATAAACTTTCCTCATCTTCATTATTTTCAACTTCTTCAATAATTTCACTATCATATTCATTTATACCTGACCTTACTTCAGGGTTATCATGAAGAGCAGCAAATTCATCTGACCGCTGGGTTGCTTTTTTATTAAATTCTCTCAAAGCACGCTGATAACTCAAATAATAGGATCCAGTAAATAAAACTGATAATCCAAAAAAACTTAGTAAAAAAATATATGCCTTTTTGAGCTTCATTGAAACCACTCCTTTGGCATATATTTTCACCAATATTTATATGTTTATACATTTTAAGCCTTATTATTGTTACAATTAGTTCCATTCTTTATAAAAAACCACCTACAGAAGATAAACATATTAATTCTTTAAAATATTAACCCTTTGTAAAACACCTATGATAAGGTCACCCTTTGGTAGACTCCTAAGTTCCTCTTCCTCAATACCCTTCAAAAAAATAACCAGTGTAAAGTAAATAATTATAGCTAGAAACAAAGAAATAAGTGTGGCTAAGGTGTTACTTCCAGTCAAAATATGGAATCCTTTATAGATGAAGTATACAAAAACACCCATGATGCCAGCACTAACAGTGGGAATTACAAAGGTTTTAATAGTCTCCTGCCTGTATTCTATATATCTCTCAAGGGCCACCCAATTAAGTATACATACTAGCAGAGCAAAGGTTACATTACCAATTACTAATACATAACCACTTAAGGATGTGAATTTCAATAAGAAGAAAACCAATAATACGTGAAAGCCTAAGGATATAGCAGCATTAATTACAGGAATACGAAGCTTATTGACTCCCTGAAGTATTGAAGTGGTCACTGTGGAGTATGAGAAAAATACTATAGCTATTGAACCAAGTTTAAGATAATTGGCATCTAACTGATTTGCTCCAGGAAAAAGCATATTAAGTATAGGATAAGCTAAAACACCCATTCCAACTGCTGCAGGAATGGCAATTATCATGTTGAATTTGATAGCTATATGAGTTCTATTACGTATAACTGCATCCATTCCTTTTGCTTTTGCTGCAGCAATACTAGTAATTATCGCTGCACCTATAGCAGAGGCTATAGCAACTGGTATATTTGTCAGAGTACGATATTTGTTATTATAAATTCCAAGCAATACCCTAATGTTTTCTAAAGAATATAAGCTAGCAGGGTTAGTATTATTAAATACTGTATTATCAAAATATGCCACTTCTTTACTAGCCATAATATTTCCAAATAAAGCATTATCAATAACTCCACTTATATGATATACAGTTTGACTAAGAATAATTGGAGATATTGTAATAATTATCATTTTATATATATCTTTATAAGAATCTAAGTATGTACTTCTATCTTTCTTAATCTGCCTATTTAAAACTGGACGATAAAGAATATATACAAATACTAAGAATAATAGTCCTGCTATAGCACCTATTAAAGTTCCCAGAGTTGCTCCTGCCGCACCATATGCTGCTATATTAGTAGAAGCACTAAAGCTTTTCATAAAAAAATACGCACCTAAAATACTAACAAAAGCATTTACTATCTGTTCTATGATTTGAGATACTGCTGTGGGAATCATGGTGTTCTTCCCCTGATAAAATCCCCTAAGAACTCCCATTATTGAAAATACAAATAAGGTAGGAGCTAGAACCCTTATAGGCAATATTGCCTTAGGATCGTTATTCACTACGGTTGCAAAGAAATTTGCACCAAAAAACAAAACAAGAGTTGAGACAAGACCAACAACTAAAGCAAATCCCATAGCGCAGATAAATATACGATAAGAGTTTTTATACTCCCTCTTTATATTTTTTGCTGATATTAGTTTAGAGACTGCAATTGGCAAGCTATAGGATGAAAGTATTAATGCTAGGCCATATATTTCATAAGCAATTGTATATAATCCCATACCCTCATCACCAATAATCCTCGTCATTGGTATCCGATATATAAGACCTATCATTCTCACAATTAATGATGCAGCGGCCAGTATACTTCCTTGTATCAAAAACTGATTATCTCTTCCTTCATTAGCCATGTTTCTCTCCTTTTATCTTGGCAATCATACAATAATCGCCTGTATTTCTTAAGGATTTATCCCTTGGATTTATCCATTAGGATCCTATCCTTATTCTATAACTACATCTTTTATACGATTATTTGGATAAACCGAAATATATGTTTTTCCTGAGTTTAAGGTCAATTCTTCCCCTTGGGAATTAAAATATCTCATCCATTTGTTTTTCTCGTTTTTCTTCCAAGTAATCTCTTGCATCTTACCATTGCTAATATAATAGCCAGTTCCTTCAGCATTTTCTATATCCATGGTCTGGTATCCATTCTTATCAATATCCCATTCCTTTACAAATTGAACAATTATGTTTTTAAATGCCAACTGCTGGCCAGTATTAGAGTCCTTATGAATCTCACCAAATTGGTGGCGTAAATAAAGCTTGTCTTCTGTGTCATATATAAAATATGGCTTATTATCATTATATTTAATAGATAGCTTATTACAGTCTGTCCCATCTAAAAGTACTGTATCCTCTTCATAAAACCTAAAATGGGGCTCATAGTCTTCACTATGGTCTACATTATATCCCTTAAGTTTAATACCTTCAAGGATTCTATCTAAGCTTGTAAAGGCATTGTGAGGTGCCTTCATGGACTTATCACGGTAAAAAACAGAAGACCCAATTCCGGATTCACCATCAAGATTATTAATAGCTAGGTCTTTAAGCTTACTTACAGCATATTTAGTCTTTCCAAAGTGAATGTAAATTGCATCATATTCATCTGCAAAGCTAACAAAATAATGTCTGGAACTTCTTATAGACCCTATCCTATCCCCTGTAAAACTTTGGCCGATAGCTAAGAGCCTTGTAATGCCACCTTCGACAAAGGCTTCATAAATAATATCAGCTTGACCAATCCCCCATTGATTTCTCACTGTCTTAAAATTCGAAAACTGTATCGCAAGGGGCCGTTTACTTCCAATTTCAATTGGAACCCAAAGTCCTGTTAAATTACTTCTCATCTCACCATCATGGTTATCTTCAATTATCTCAATATCTGGGTCCTTTGTATTGTCTGGTACTACCGGCTTGGTTACAATTGGCTTATCTTCTAATTCCTGAATTATATCATCCTTATCATATGGTTTATCTTTTTTACAGCTAGCAGTAGCCATGGCAATTATAATTAAAACAATTATAAATACTGGTTTTTTCATATTATTTGCCTTTCAAAATATTATCTAAGAATATTTAACTGACTTAAGACATCATCTTGCTTGTCCTCCATAATAAGTCTTTCTTCGTCTGATATATGATCATAGCCCATCAGATGAAACATACTGTGGGCAGTTAAAAAACCTATTTCTCTAGTAATTGAGTGACCGTATTCCTCTGCTTGTTTTATTGCTCTTTCAACAGATATAACAATGTCTCCCAGCAAGAGATGACCAGTGTCTGGATTAAAATATTGTCTTGCTTCCTCTTTCAAATCAGAAAAATCACCTGGTTTATCGTAGTCTATCATGGGAAATGACAGAACATCTGTTGCCTTATCTATACCCCTAAATTCCTTGTTTATCTCCTGTATTTCTTTATCATTTGTAAGTAAAACACTGATTTCAGGCTCATATGGACAGCCTTCATATCGAATACATTCTATAATTACATCATTAATTAGCTTATTATAATCAAAATCCAAATCTACATTAGCCTCATATTCCATATGAATATTCAATTAGCTGCCTCCTCTAATACTTATTAGCTTTCCCAAATTCTTTTATATAAAAATCTTTTAAGAGCTTAAAATTCTTCACACATAGTCCACAATCGTCAAAGGTTCCCTTATCCATTCTCATACGAAAAAGGTTGTCAACTATTTTATCAGGTGAAAACTTTTTATCTCCTGTTTTATCTATGTAATCAATTGTAGATACCACATTATCAGATATCATAACAATAGCTGCTTCTACAAAGGTGGGCTTATCATACTTAATATTATGCTGCTTTATTATTTCTTTAAGTTCATCAGGAAACCCGTATTTATCAGCTAATTTAAGCCCCTCCTCTATATAGTCTCTACCTACAATCTTACCTATTTCATGATAATAACCTCCAGCCCTAGATAAGACCTCATCAGCCCCTATAAGACTAGCTGCACGAGCCGATAAATCACCAATTAATCTACTATGATTATAGAGAGCCTCTGAATACTTTTTCATCCTTACTAGAAGTTCATTATCCTCAGAAAGTAAAAGCTGATAACTTGTCCTTACTCCCTTATCATAATTATCAGTTTCATCATTATAAGAAACTGTATCAATGTTATTTTTATTCATTTCCAAGCTATTGACTACCATCTTGTCTTCTGTTTTATTAGTGATTAAATTACTAGAAGCCTTTGTTTTTATTATATCACTAGTAATAAGCCTATTGTATAGGTTAGATAGTAAAAAGGCCACAACTAGTACTGCAAAGATACTAAATAAAGAAGCCAAATAATTAACATTGCTATTTGATTCAAATATAAAATTATTTAAAATAAATGATAAGGTAATATTGCTGGACAGCAAAATAATGGACGCATATACTACTGTAGACCTTCTCTTAAGTGAGTCTGATAGTAAGGTAAACAAAACGCCCATAATAAGTAAATGAATGGTGGTCTCTAGTTTAAGCCAATGTGACAAACTTAATATAAATGTAAGATTGTAATACACCATAATGCCTAGCTTATTGTCTATTAGCATGGATATTAATAAGCCACCAAGCATCCAAAAACTATATATTTCCGGTTTACTAATAAGCTGAACAAGTAATAAAGAAAGCAAATACAAAAAAGGAATGATATATATTGCATATTTCACATTAATAATATGCCTTTGATTATTAATATAAAAAACCATGGCACTGGTCAACAAAGATATCAATATACTAATCTTTATCATATCTAGTATATCCATATTGTTAATCAAATTTACTGCCAAATTAGTTAATACGGATATAATAGGTAAGATATTTATAAGTAAGATAGATTGATTTTTGATTTTATTATCTACTACAGCTGTAGAAGTATTATCAATCATGTTTGATAATTTCTTATCTGCCTTCATAACGATTACTCCTGACTCTTTCTGCTCTCATACCTTTTCCTATTCTTAATTCTTTATGACTAGATTGCTTTTTCTCATTACGTTTCTGTCTCTCCTCATAAGAATCATAAGCCTTTACAATCTTCTGCACTAAAGGGTGCCTGACAACATCTTGGCTAGTCAAATAGGAAAATCCTATATCATTAATTTTTTTCAAAACATTAATGGCTACATCTAAGCCTGAACTAGCTCCATATGGAAGATCTTTCTGAGTCATATCACCAGTAACTACAACCTTTGAACCAAAACCTATTCTTGTTAAAAACATTTTCATCTGTGCAGGTGTAGTGTTTTGGGCTTCATCCAATATAATAAATGCATTGTCTAAGGTTCTTCCCCTCATATAAGCTAATGGGGCAACCTCAATAAGACCCTTTTCTGCATTCCTAGCATATGCCTCTGGCCCCATAATCTGATGCAAGGCATCATATAAGGGGCGTAGATAAGGGTCAACCTTACTTTGAAGATCACCAGGTAGAAAACCCAGCTTTTCACCAGCCTCTATAGCAGGTCTTGTAAGTATGATTTTATTTACTTCATCATTTTTAAAGGCTGTTATAGCCATAGCCATGGCAAGATAAGTCTTACCAGTTCCAGCTGGACCCACTCCAAATACAATCATTTTCTTCCTAATATGGTCTACATAAGATTTCTGTCCAATTGTCTTTGGCTTAATAGGTTTACCATTAATAGTATGACATATTATTTCTTTATCTATCTCTAAAATCTCCCTTTCCTTCTCCTCGAAAGATAGGGATAATGTATAGTTTACTTGTTGCTCTGTTATATTATTTCCTCTTTTTGAAAGTTCTAAAAGTTGCAAGAATACACTCTTAGCCTTTGCTACATCGTCCAAACTTCCAACAACCTTAATTTCACCATTTCTCTCTATAATTGTTACATTAAGGGTTCTTTCTATTATTTTTATATAATGATCATAGTCACCAAACACATTCTTTTCATGTTCTATTGGTATATCAATTATCGTTTCCGTTATACTCATCCGTCTGCTCTATCCTCCACTCACTCTCATCTATTAATTTATATTCCCAAGCAGGTTCCTCCACATAGATTCGGCCCTGGGCTATACAGATATTATTACTAATATTTATTTTAATATTATTTTTTAAAATATTTACTCCATTTTCACTTAATGAATCAAAATATCTTTTTACCCTGTCTTTTGCTATTTCTCTTGCTTGGTCCTCTGTATACTTATCCTTCTGCTCAATATATTCTCTGATATTGACCCTACCATATTGAAAAGGAAGATAAAATGAATCTGTAATATGCATAGTCTTTTCGTTAACAATTATATCATACATAGTATAGGAATATCTAGGATTATATAAAATTAATTTTCTACCTAGTAATGTGATATAGTAACCATTTTTATTACGGTCTGTATATATTCTTACAGTGTGGTTTAGGGGGAAAGAATCATAATAATCATAATATGAAGAAGCGACTATATCAGCACTAGCTATGACAGGCTTCCTTTCCAATATACCATCAAAATCATCCTTCACCTCTAATATACCAGAAACCATAATATCACCTTTTTTTACAACATCCCCAGGCTTTACCATGGGGGTTCCAGTCCTAGTTATGATTTCCTTGATGACCACATCCTTTGTGGCTACCATATGACTTGGGGCGGTTGCTTCTTCAATAGGTGCTGGCATGTTAGTTTCAGTTATTTTTATTATTAGTCTTGTTCCCTTAACTTCTACTGAAACCCAGCCTATATCCTTATAGGCCAGCCTTATACCCTCCTCAATTTTATTACCATCTATATGTTTTTTCTTTATACCAGCCTTAATTTCATTTTTTGCAAGAAACTTTAGTAATGCCTCTGGAGTATATTTTGACCCTCCTTGAATACTAATATCCCAAATATATAATGACATAATATAGACAAGTATCATACACATAATAATCCCAATAAAAAAGCCCTTTCTTTTCCTGTTTATATATAAAAAAAAGGGCAGTCCATGTTTTTTATCGATTTTGGGTAAGAGTCTGGTTTTTCTGAAAATTGGTTTTAGCTTCTTATAATTTTTAACTGAAATATTGAACTTATATTTTTCCTTATCTTTAACAATGTTCCAAATATAAATTCTTCTATTGCCACACAGGTTAATAAATCGTTCGGGCGATGTGCCACTTATATGTACAGTCAAATACCCTAAAAACCAGTTTTTCAGTTTGTTTAGCATCTATAAACCCCCAAGCTCTCCTTTATTACATTATATGTACAGACTAATATACATAACATGCATTTTTTAATTAATAATAAAATATGTGTAACTAATCATTGATAATATATTGCTTTTATATATCCAGTTACCTTCATCTCATCCTCTGTAAAATAAAGAATATTTAAGTCTCTACCCTCAATACAGACTTTACATGCCTTGGTTTGTACCTTTACAAGGCTACTATCATACTCAATAATACTTTTGTAATTTTCAAGACAAATTTCATTTCTACCTGTTGCTGTAACTATAGGCGCTCCTGCAATTATATCTGCTGGAAGACTAAGATGGCTTGATATCTCCTCTAGACATGATAATCTAGGCTCAACTTTTTTCTTTTTTGTGTCTATACCCTTATATAAAGTGTCCTTAGACATTTTTTTAAATTTTTTATGTGATGATTTAAGATTCTTACTCATATATTAATCTCCATTCTGCCAAGATATCATAAAGAGTTTTATGATGACTAAGTTTGATTTTATCGAAGGTACTGTTAATAATATATGATTTTATTAATTTATGTAGACTAATTTAGGAAAATAAAAAACTCCCAATGATTACATTGGAAGTCCTTTTATAGTTTTAATATTTACGTTTTCTGGCTGCCTCAGACTTTTTCTTACGTCTTACGCTTGGTTTTTCATAATGCTCCCTCTTACGGATTTCCTGTTGGATACCGGCTTTCGCGCAGTTTCTTTTGAATCTGCGGAGAGCACTATCTAATGTTTCGTTCTCTTTAACAACAACATTTGACATAGTCTCACACCTAACCTCCCTCCAGTTGTATATTGTGCCTACAACTGTTTGGGTATTATTTTGTATAGCACTAATAAGATTATAACATAAAAATCTAATTCGTCAACTTTTTTTCCATTATTATTGGTAGGCAGACAGCACTTTTTATTTTGTTATTCCTAATTGCTTACTTAATACTTCCTCTGCCTTTTTTATAGCATTTTCTATTCCGGCTGGATTTTTTCCACCAGCTTGGGCCATGTTAGGTCTTCCACCACCGCCTCCGCCTACTAAAACTGCAAGTTCTTTTATTAGGTTTCCTGCATGGGCACCCTTATCTATAGCTTCATCGGTTACCATGGCAACTAGGTTTACCTTGTCTGCTGCTGTAGAGGACGCCAAAATAACTACTCCTTGACCTAGTTTATCCTTCAATTTATCTCCAAGATTTCTAAGATCATTCATGTCTAGGTCAGGTATATTAGCTGCTAGAAGCTTAACATCTCCCACTTCCTGAACCTGATCCATAACATCCCCTAAGGAAGAACTGGCAAGTTTTGATTTAAGCTTTTCATTCTCAGACTTAAGTGTCTTAATTTCCTCTAATAAACCCTCAATTCTAACTGTAAGCTGAGTCGGTTCTGTTTTTGCAACTTTTGATGCATCATGTAATCTATTTTCTAGTTCCTTATAATAATCAATTACATTATGACCTGTTAATGCTTCTATTCTTCTTATACCAGCGGCAATACCAGTTTCAGATATAATCTTAAACACTGAAATAGCTGCTGTATTAGATACATGGGTTCCTCCACATAGCTCCTTGCTAAAGTCACCCATAGAAACAACCCTTACATTATCTTCATATTTCTCACCAAAAAGCGCCATTGCCCCTGCTTTTTTAGCCTCATCTATACTCATTAGTTGAGTATTAACAGGCATACTCTTACTAATATGGTCATTAACTATATCCTCAACCCTAGTAATTTCCTCTTGAGTCATGGCAGAAAAATGAGTAAAGTCAAATCTTAGTCTATCATTAGACACAAAGGAGCCTGCCTGCTCTACATGGTTTCCAAGTACCATTCTAAGAGCCTTATGGAGTAAATGGGTTGCTGAGTGATTCTTAGCTGTTGAAGCCCTATGTTCAGAATCAACCTTAAGATTAACGGCATCCTTTATCTTAAATATACCTTTAGTAACTCTTCCAAGATGACCGACTTTGCCACCTTGAAGGTGAATAGTATCTTCTACTACAAATTCAGAACCGTCACCATAAATATGGCCTATATCAGCTAATTGTCCGCCACCTGTTGCATAAAATGGAGATTTTCCTACTATAATTGTACCCTTTTGACCAGCAATAAGCTCGTCAACCAACTCATCTTCTGTAGTTAGGGCGGTAATATTAGATGTCTCAGCTAGCAAGTCATACCCTACGAACTGGGTTGTAAGATCATGATCTAACTTTTGATATATGGTATCCTCAGCTCCCATATAATTAGTGGTTCCTCTTGCGTTTCTGGCTGTTTGTCTTTGAACCTCCATAGCCTCTAAAAATCCTTTTTCATCTACCTTATAGCCCTTTTCCTCTAATATTTCCTTTGTTAAATCAAATGGGAATCCATAGGTGTCATATAGCTTAAAGACCTCTTCACCTGAAAGAATGTCAAGCTTATTTTCCTCTAGGATTTTTTGCATATCATTAAGTATACTTAAGCCTTGGTCAATGGTCTTATTAAACTTTTCTTCTTCAATGGCTAGGAGCTTTAGTATATAATCCTTCTTTTCTTCAAGCTCTTCATAGCCATCCTTTGATTCTTCTATAACAGTCTTTGATAAATCTGCTAGAAAACTATCCTTTATACCAAGGAGACGACCATGTCTTGCAGCACGACGAAGAAGTCTTCTAAATACATATCCTCTTCCTTCATTAGAAGGTATAATACCATCAGAAGCCATAAATGTTACTGCCCTAATATGATCTGTTATCAGTCTAATAGATTCATCCTTTTTGGGATCAGTAAGATATTCTACATCTGCTATATCACATACCTTATCCCTTATTGCCTTAAGGGTATCTATATCAAAGATAGATTCTACATCCTGTACAATCGCTGCTAGTCGTTCTAGTCCCATACCAGTATCTATGTTCTTTTTTTCTAGCTCTGTATAGTTACCCTTACCATCACCATAGAACTGAGTAAATACATTATTCCACACCTCAATAAATCGGTCACATTCACAACCAACCTCACAGTTAGGGTCACCACAACCATACTTTTCGCCACGGTCATAATATATTTCAGAACAAGGTCCACATGGGCCTGTACCAATCTCCCAGAAGTTATCCTCCTTGCCCATACGGTAAATTCTTTCCTTTGCTATACCCATTTCCTTATTCCAGATATCAAAGGCCTCGTCATCCTCCTCATATACTGAAGGATAAAGACGATCCTCATCTAGACCTACAACCTTAGTTAAAAACTCCCAAGACCAAGCAAGGGATTCACGTTTAAAATAATCTCCAAATGAAAAATTACCCAGCATTTCAAAAAATGTCGCATGACGAGAAGTCTTTCCGACATTTTCAATATCACCAGTCCTTATACATTTCTGACAGGTTGCTATCCGTTTACTAGGTGGTTCCTCCTGTCCTGTAAAATATGGCTTTAAGGGAGCCATTCCTGCATTAACTAAAAGCAGGCTTTTATCATTTTGAGGTATTAATGGGAAGCTCTTTAATACTAGATGTTCTTTACTTTCAAAGAACTCTAAAAACATCTTCCTAAGTTCATTTAAACCATAAGTCTGCACTTTATTTGCCTCCTGTTATTAGCTATTGTTTTCATAAAATTATACTTATCTTCTATCAGCCAGCTCATTGGTAATATCATCCCAATCAAGGCCACTCTCCGCCATAAGTACCATAAGATGATATATAAAATCTGCTATTTCATAGCGAAGCTCATCTGTTTCAGGATTTTTAGCAGCAATAATGATTTCAGTCGCTTCCTCACCGCATTTTTTAAGAATTTTATCAATACCCTTTTCAAAAAGATAATTGGTATATGACCCTTCCTTTGGATTCTTCTTTCTATCCAAAATAAGAGCATATACATCCTTAAGTATGTGGTATGGATTAACTTCCTTATATTCCGTATTTAATAAGCTAGTATAAAAGCAGGTTTTATTGCCAGTATGACAGGCCACACCACTAGGAATAACCTTTGC
>JGI24711J26586_10001955_pt1 | contig 15157 bp, 17 predicted proteins | sample BioPla3DNA1_FD_26586 | JGI IMG/M metagenome (IMG submission 26586)
GTATGGATAAACACACCCTTCATCACCATCACCCGTAGTTATTTGAAATATTCATAAATTAATTCCACCTAATAATATATTAAATTGTCATTTTTAACAAAGCTATATAATTTAAATGAGGTATAAATTATGGATGATGGTGAAAAATTAAATAAAGTTTATTTTTATAAACAACTAAATCCAAAAGCGTATAAACAAGAAGATTTTCCAAATATACATAGATTAGATTTAAATAAAAAGATTTCCCCAAATCCAAGATATTTTAAAGGTCGTGGGACTTATTTTGTCGATATGGATAAATTGACAGATATGGTTACCGATTGTCTTGAATATGAAGACAAAATTACTCCTGAAGGGAAATTGATGGAGAAAATATTAGATCGATTGTCTAGTATCAGAGAATTTGTTGAATATTCTATGGATAATAAATGTTTTAATATTATCACTGACAACAATGAAAATGTTGTAGGATATCTTGGATTGATTAGGGATTGTAAAGATTCAGACGATATAGTGATATCTCCGATATATATAAAACCAGAATATAGAGGACGAGGATATGCTTCAATAGCTTTATCATATGTTAACTGGGCGATTCCTAATTATTTTGGATGTGTTGACAAAGTGTATCTTAGTACAGATAAACGAAATATTCCGGCAGTTAATCTTTATAAAAAACATGGGTTTATCCAAATAGATGAAAACGGAATTCCTGTTACAGAAGAAAGTAAAGAAAATTATCATTCTGTCGAAAGTAGTAAATCATATATTAAAAGACGTTATACGGTAAATAACAAAAAGAAAGTTACTGGACGAAGACGGTTTAAATGTGAAGATTGTGGTGAGCGGTTTGGAACTTATGACCAATTGTTTAATCACGCTACAAAGTATCATAAGGATTTGATTAACGATATGGATCCACACCAATACTTATATTTAAAACGCAATCCTGGACCAAAAGTTTGTCAGATATGTGGAGATCCTACAGATTGGGATCCTAAAAAACGCAAATATAATCGTTTGTGTATTAAACCATCATGTAAACAAGAATCACGTAAACGTTTTCAAAAAAATATGAAAAAGGTTTACGGTACAGATAACTTACTTACAGATCCAGAACATCAAGCCAACATGTTAGCTAACAGAAGTATTTCTGGAACGTTTGAATTCCCCGATGGTGGTCAAATTGGGTATGTTGGGCAATATGAATTGGATTTTTTAGAAATGATTGTAAAAGATTTAAATTTTACAAGCGTAGATATAGTAGAAACCCCACCGACTCATTATATAAAATACAGAGACACAGTGGCTAAACGTTATCGTTGGTATATTCCGGATTATTATATCGAAAAATATAATTTGGTAATAGAGATTAAAGACAGTTCTAAGTTCCCTATAGATTCCAAACAAAAAATGTTGATGAAAGAAAAAGCTATAGTTAAATTAAATAAATTTAATTATATCAAAATAGTAGAAAAAGATTATACAGATTTTAAAGAACTTTTATTAACACTTGAAGAAAAAGAAATATCTGAGACAGACGAAGAAGAATACATATATATCATACCAGAAACGGTCAGTTTTCGCGATTTAGGTTTGTAGTTTTTTATAATATCATAACATAAAAAATATACTTGTATAATCGATACTGAAAAGAAATATTGATTATATATTATATTGGTGAAGATGAGAAATGTAAAAATCTCATAACTTCGAAATAACATCACCGCGGTGTTATAGAATATTTTATAAGGAGGCTCCTATTATGGCAGCAACTACAGAAAAACCTAAATTCCTCACNGGAATCAAAGGGAAAGCAAAGAAGACATGGACNGGTTTCAAAACTCAACCNGTCGAGACAAAGATCGCAGAGGTAGCTGTTCTTGCAGCGACCGCCGTTACTTCCTTCTTTGTAGGGAAAAAGATTGGAAAGAAAGCTCCGAAAAAATAAGCTGAATTTTCAATCGGCGATATAATTAAATCTGGCGAACCATTTTCACTAAGACAATATCAAGATTGTCTTGTTCGCCAGATTATTATTTTTGTACACCACTGATATTCGGAATCAGTTTTGTAAAATCTTCTTCAAAACACAATCCGTCGTTGACGGTATTTGAAGAAAAAAGAATTTTAGCTTGTATGAATTCTTTCAAAAACTAACTTAAAATTTAGTGTTTTTTTCTTGTTAAAAAATCAGTGTTAACCGTGCTGTATTTTCCTAAACTTAACTGTTTGGGTTTATATGTCGAATTCCGAAATAGACTAACGGTTCACTTTTTAATTAACTGTTGTCGGTAGACAGTTTCCTATATTATATTAGGTCAAAAACATACTGTTAAAAATACGGAATTATGTGGTTTATTACGTATTCTCTGATTGAGATGGGACTGTTCGGAATTGTATTCCACGATTTGATATTAGAGTTTATCCGATCCGACTAAGGACAAACCACTATTATTTATTCAACACGGTGCATCCGTTGAACATATTTAGAAAAAACATAAATTTACGCGGTTTATGATATGTTTCTTTGTGAGTAGTAATAACTACAGAATAAGTTTTATTGGTTATTAAGATCTGACCGATAAACCGCTACTATTGGTAATTCCGGTTGAGTCTTTTACCACCTACTCTTCCGCATTACATACTAAAAACANTTTGGAGTTTTGGCGATTTATCCAAGTTGTTCTTTATTGTACGGTAAAATAAACCGATGAATAGAGTTTACGTGTTGTTAACCCTTGATGAAGGAAACAAACACAATGTTGAAATCGCTATTATGAATATATTCGGTTGGATTTTTGGAAATTCTCCTTTGCCAGCCGTTCATATATAACCACATTAAAAATCGGGGTTCTGATTGGTTCCCGTAGCTTGGCTTATGTTCCGAATAACCACATAATTGTCAAATCTATCACTTTTCTGAATATCTCGGAGGGTGAGAAGGAAAGGGAATACAATCGNATCAGTTTTTTATAAGGGAGGTCCTTATCGGNCCTCCCTTATATTTCTTTTTTGAAATGTTTTATATATTATGTATATAGGAGGAAACATATATGGAATTGATAAGAGAATATAAAATATTCAACACAAAACCGTTATATTATTATGATACAAACAATGAATTGGTCGAATCAGATTATGTGTATTCGCCAAAAGGTGTTGTACGTATTTATGATCGATTAGGCGGATATCAGGATTATCCTATTATTGAACCGATGTTTAATATCCCACAATTAAAAATTGTATTCTTTTCAAGTATAAAAACTGCGACAGATTTGATGAAACTTATAGGAGATAATAATAAGTTTGCAATCGGTGTTCAGTATTTTTATAATATAAGTCGAAAAGATAAACGTATTTTTACAACAAAATCAAAAGATTGGAATATTTCACACAGTGATAGCGGATTATATTATATCGAAGAATTTGACAATTGTATTTGGGAAAACACGATGAAAGGTTTGGTCGATCTACGTTACATAGACGATAATGGTAAAATAAAGAAACCTATAAAAGCCGATAATGAAATACTAGAGTTGTTGCGATTATATACGAGTACAACCAGTATCGAATTGGATGAAGATCATACAACCGGTAGAATACTGTATGAAATCGATGTTATGAAAGATAATATCAAAATATCATATTATATTATCAATAATACGATATATCATAATATTGATAAGTTCCCGATAATGTATACGCGTAGAAGGAATTATCCAATATTTATTGATAAATCGTCCGCCGCTATATGGAGAGAAGATTTGCGAAAGTTGGAATCTGGTGAAACATCTTATGATACATTGAACGATGTTACAACAAACTATGGAATGTGTGAAACAAATAAGATACAACTCCTCAAACAAATTAGGGAGTATCAAATTCAACAGGTTATTGCATTATTATCTGCAGTTAAACAGATTGTATCACCATGGATTAATGCTGGTACAATATTACAGTTTATCAAGAACAAATTCTTTGGTGGAGGAGAAAGTATCGTTGATGATGTTTTAGAAAACGTTGGAGAAACGACAGAAGCCGCTGTAGAAGGTGTTGCAGAAATCGTAGAAAATGTTGTTAAATAGTATTTTCTACAATATAAAGAGAGGGTTGTGTTCCCTCTCTTTTTTTTATCTTGTGTTGTTTATAATTTGTAATGTGTTGTCATAAATTTCATCGACCACGGAACTTATTGTACTTACCTTATTTGTAATATTGTTATCGTGGAAATCTGTTATAATCTTTTTAGCACTGTCTTGAAGTTGTACAAATGTTTTTAAGGCCTCAGTAGAACTACCCAAAACAGCTCTAGCTTCTTCCAATTGAGCACCGATTTCATCGACTTTTGTGCTTGAAATTTTATCAATTTTACATTCGACTGTAGAATATCTATTTGAGATTAAATCTTTTATAGCTTGTATAATATCGTCCTGTTTAATGATTTCGTCGGATGTATTTTTAACAGTTAGTGTTAACGCGTATACAAAATCTTCTTCTAGTAATTCTGTAGCATTAAAATCGACAACGTCGTCCCATAAAATTATGTGTTCACCTGTTAATACAAGTTCATTCGTATTTTCATCCAATGTTAATACACCACAATCATAAAATGTTGTATTTTCAATATAATCTTCAAAATTGTCTGTTCTGATAAATTTTTCATTAATTGCTACAGTTGTAACAAATGATGAAAATTGCGAAGCTCTTTCGTAATTAATGTGTCCTAAAATCTTAACTTTTTGATTAGCTATGTAACCAGAGATAGTATTGATTATGTATTTCTTATTAATTTGTAAATTCATAAAAACACTCCAATAAATTAATATATTTATTTGTGTTTCAAATATATTATATTAAAAATAGATTCAGTTGTGTATTATTTCACAGAATCTGGGGAAGTGTAGATGAAAATAAAATATGATAAACTTAATCGTGCGAGAGTTTTTGCAAAAATGAAACACGATGTTTCACAAATGTATAAAAAATATAAGTTTAAAGATGATAAACGGTACAACACAACTATTCGTGTAATTGTTGAAAAAGGTAAAATTGTATGAAAAAAAGAATAGTTATCCAGAATATAGCAGATATACATTTTGGAAAAACTGGTAAAGAAAAAGAATTATACGAATCTTTAAAAAAACACTTTATACAAAGATGTATAGATACCGAGACGGATATTATTTTTATAAATGGGGATTCGTACGATTCCAGACAATTAATAAACTCCGATGCCAATATATATTTTAATAAGTTTATAGACGATTGTGTGTCAACCGGAGCTATAGTTGTTATTCTCAATGGTACAGAATCACACGATAGATATCAGATAAATGCGTTGGCTTATAGAAGTTCGGATAGATTTTTTATAGTTAATACTGTGACCGAACTAACATTGTGTGGTTTAAAGTTTTTATTGTTGCCAGAAGAATATGTGAGGTCACAAACATATTATGATGAATATTTGAGTAAAAAATATGATTTTGTACAGTTTCATGGAATGTTTTCACATATTGGATTTGGTGCAAAAGGCAATGTTGAAAATGTTAGACACCCTTATGTGTTTAACTGGAAACAGTTTGCTAAAAACATAAAATACTACGTCGTAGGTGGTCACATTCATACACATTCTGTATATAAAAATATAATATACAGTGGTTCATTTGGACGATTAAATTTTGGTGAAGAAGAAGATAAAGGATGGGTTGAATGTGTTGTTGAAAACAATAAATGTTTTTGGAAGTTTTTGGTAAACACAGACGCTATGACGTTCACAACAATATTAGCATCTTCGTTACCGAAAGATGTAGACAGTATGATGAAAATGCTTAGAGGATATCAAGAATATAATGATTTTCTGCGAATTGATATAGATGTAGACGATTCCAATATAATTAATAATATTGAAGGATTTGTTAAAAATCATAAAAACTGTGTTATTAAACGTGGTAAGAAAAAAGGAATAGAGCTAACTGAAAAAATATCTAAGAATTTGCAAGAAAAACAAGATAAATTAGATACTATAATGAAAGAGTTTAAAGGGATGGATTTCATTCAGATAACTCAAAAAATAGCAAAAGACGAATATCGTAGAGAATTTACTAGAGAAGAAATATATGATATTATAAATACCAAAGTATGAAATAATTATATACTATTAATATAGATTAAACAATGAAGGAGACTTTATTTTATGATTGAAGAAAAACCTATTGATTTTGGTGGAGAAGAAATACTTACACAAGACTTTGTATCGGATGATTTGATTTGTAAAATCAAAGGATTAAATCCAAATTTAGGAAAACCGATGGATATGTTTGGTAATGGTGATCCATTATATGAACGATATCAACAGCATCGAAACGAAATCGAAAACGCTGAACTGATTATCATTGATGCAAACGCGCTTAATAAATCCTCTATAATGAATCTTAATTTAGCAAACGATTCATCCGCAGTAGAAGATTTGGCATCGGATTTCTTCCAGTTGGTTGGAGAAACATTAATGATTGCGTTCGGTAAAGAAGATTATGATTTAAATATCGCAACGAATCCGGATAAGGGGTTTGAAGCATATTCAAATTGGGGAGAAACGGAGTTTTCACCATTTGTCACGGAGGGATATTAGCGTATGATTGTGGAATGGATAAAGCTACAAGGAATGGTATATTNANTAATGGTAAACTATTTAAAGATTTTTAATAAATGTTGATAAATAGTGGGAACGTTGTGTTTCCCACTATAACATTTATTTTTTTTCTAAAAATAAATCATTTGTCAAGAATGACAACTGAATATAGGAGTACATAATGACTATAAGAGAAGTATTATTAATCATTCTAGAATGGATATGGTGTTTTCCACAGATGTTCTTAGGATGGTTATTGCGGATACTTTTTTTCCGTAAGAAAGACAAGGTTGTCTTGGACGACATTCCTGAATTAGGAAAAATCACATATTATGTCACGTATAATTCAAAACTTCCAGCATGGTTTGGTGCTTCAGGTGTATCTTTAGGAAGATATATTCTTTTTAAAGTTCCTGAAAAATACACACCGTGGGTGAAAGTTAGTGAAATTGCTGTACGACATGAATGTGGGCATACAAAACAAAGTCGAATCCTTGGTCCATTATATCTAATAATTGTCGGTATACCTTCATTTACATTCAATATTATGNGTCGGTTTAATCGAAAGTTTGCTAGCGATTATTATAACAGGTTTCCTGAAAACTGGGCCGACAAACTTGGTTATGTAGAACGATAAGATATTGGNGGTTAAAACAATATGAAGAAATTCCTATTATTCATTCTTGACTGGACGTGGTGTTTACCACAAACCCTTATTGGTTTTCTNATGAGAACGTTCTTCTGGCGAAGAAAAGACAAATATGTATTAGAAACCGAAGATTTTGGCCCAATTACGTATTATTGCACATATAACTCATCGCTTACTTCGAGTGGGTTTGGTGTATCAATGGGTAGATATATTTTATTTAAAATATCTAAAAAAATACCATGGTATAGGGTTCAAGAAACAACAATTCGTCACGAGTATGGTCATAAACGACAAAGTCGTATGTTAGGACCATTATATCTTCCAGTTGTTGGTTTGGTATCNGTGACGTGGAATCTTCTTAGTAGAGTAAATGAAAAAATTNATAAAANATACTATACACGATTCCCTGAAAACTGGGCCGANAAATTAGGTCANGTTAATCGTCGTCCTTGGGACTGGTAGAATTTGTTTAATGCCTTCTCTCGCTTATATATTATATTGGTGAGAGAAGGAATCTTAAAAGATTAATCCAACCTTCTCAACGTGTAAGGGTGGGAATATGTTACCAATTTTACATNATCAGAATATTGAGTTCCTNAAAAAGGAACTAACAAGTCTTCCAGAAGGAAGACTTAGGAAGAAATTCCAAAAAGTATTAACGGAATATGTTAATACTTTTGAGGAATACAAAATATTATCCAACATTGACCATGATTGTGTCAAAATGTTGGATAAAATCGAGTCCAAAGAAGCAAGACTTGAATCTTTGGACAAAGGATTATATCAAATGCTCGGTGGAGTATTAGTGATATAATTCGTAATAGAAAGGGTCATATAAACCCTTTCTTTTTTTTAATTTTTAAATTCAGGGAGCACTACTTAAAATGCGAATAATACCAGTAGACAATTATTTGATCGCTTTATATGACTATTACAACGATCTGGTACAAAAATTAATTAACGATGAAAAATACGACACGATTGTAAAACGAATGAAAAAAGGGTTACAAGAGTGCAAAAAATATATGGATTTAAACAATTTATATTCGGCGCAAAAATCAATGAGATATGTAACGTATTTGTATGACGAATTATTAAAATTGGGATAGATTATGGCTGATGTATTTTATAGGTATCTGACGATACCGACTTTTCAAGTATCTTCTCAAAAAATGACATTTAGACCATTTAAAGTAAAATCTATTACTGAAGATTGTGATTATTTTTCTAACTTTATTCCAGTAATAACGATGGTTTGTCAAATTGAGGACAAATATCTTAACTTATTACGTTTGTATGATAAAGAAATGATTGTTCGACTTAAAAAGGTTTTGAAGTCGGGTCCATCAGCAATAAACATGACTGATGAAGAAATTTTATCAGACGATGTTTATATAGCATTTTATGATAAAAATTCATTACCGAATATATCTTCCGGATCAAAAAACGTAAGTTCGTTCATGACTGAATTTAAAGAAGAATACGATATAGATTCTATGCCACATAATCCTATAGACATAAGAATACATCTTGTATTACAAAAAGATTTAGTTATGAAAACTTATATCCATAATTATGTGTTTGGTACTGAGGAAAAGCCCGTAACGCCTTTGACAGCCGCAGTAGCATGTATAGAAGATAATCCTTATATAGGCTCATATCTTGTAGATCCACCAGATAATACTTTGAAATATACAGATCTTATCATTGAACAGGCTGAATTAAAAAATGCTCTCAGATCTATTCAACACCGATACGGTATATATTCTAAAGGATTATTGTTATTTTATTATAATGATATTTTATATATGTTAAACAAATGTCATACATCACACTCACAGATAAAAAATGATATAAATGAGATTATTACAATACGAGTAGACGAGCGTGTGGATAGAGTTAATCCGACACAAAGTGCAGCTATCATAAATAAAGGTAAAGATATTATTTATGAACGAGCTACAACTATGAAAAAAATGGATTATGAATCTATTGAAGGTGTTATACACGGTGATGCATTCGTTTTTTCTAATTTCGGTTCGATAATAAATTCTGGATTTGGAAATGATGGTAAAACATCATTCGTATCTCCATTGACAGAATTGACTAAACCGAAAAAGAATAGACAAGACGTGGGAATAAAAAAAATAGTAGATTACGATCTATTGAATAATCCATTTAATATGTCGTCTTATATGTATGAACAGTCTATTGGGACTGTTGTAAATTCAAATATAGCTGCGATAAATGTTAAACATTTCGCACCAAACAAACGTGTGAGACTTGTATTAGATAGTTCAGAATCACGCAAACTGTATTCTGGTATTTATAATATTTATAGATGCCAATTCATGTACTATACAACAAATGAGCAGGGTAAACCGTTTGATATGTACTGTCACGCTAATCTTACATTGTTTAATAAAACAGAAGGTTATGATAAAGATTATGAAATAGAAACACCAAAATAAAAGTGGGAGTATACTCCCACTTTATATTATTTTCTAACCTTTGTAGTAATACGATAAACTCTAGTTTCTTGATTATCATCAGATTCTATATTACAAACCTTTTCACTATTATTAATAATTTTACCAAATTTCTTAGATTCTATAGGTCTAAAATTTGCTACTATTTGGCTTTGTTCACAAACAGATTTTCTATTCTCATCCATACTGAAGTGAATGGTTTGATTGTCAAATCCGTTTAAATAATATGTACACAACACATTCGTTGATAAAGAAACTTTTGGATAATCGGATGTAGACATAAGTGTAATACTATTATTATTTAAACTTAAAAAATCATCTTTTAAGTTTAAAGCAAAGTTTTTTCTGTTAGAATGAATCCTGTTAGACGTTTTTAACATAATACTAGCAACCAATGAACTATAAATATTTAATACAGTATTTGTTTTTTCCAACGACAATGTTGTATTTTGAAATCGTGTAACGTCATCTGATTTAACAGATATGTTAGACGCTGTTATTATAGATCCGTTTGATGTTAGTGCGAAGTTATTTATATCTATCTTATCAACCTCTACGATATTATTTCTATTAAACATTTTTGAAGAATACACGTTCGGATTTATAATATCTATACTTCTACCAGTCATGGTACATCCATCACTTCTTAATGACGGATACGCTATATCTTTATAATCAATAATCATGTCTTTAAAAAATAGTTTACTGTTTATTAGTCCTAGGGTCGTTATATTATGAAGTAATATATTACTATCCGATCTCAGTTCTGACAAATTAAACGTCAGGTCTTTTATATTATTGAAAAATAATTGTTTACTAATAATTATAGTTTTATTTACCAACATTTTATTTATAGTACAGTTGTTTTTAACATCAAATAGGTTAACGTGTTTATTCAATCTACAATCGGATATAGATATTTCATGTAATTCTTTTTGACGTATTCTTAATAAAGACATTTCTGCAAACGTGTTATTTGTAAATGTAGAATCATAAATATTCACATGCTGCTGAAACCCAGAATTTTGGGATAATATATCGAATATGTAAAAATCATCCATTATCTTATTATCAGCGGTTGTAATAACATTTACGTTATGAAAATCTATTTCAGCAACACGTGATACTGTAACTAATGCTCCAGGATTAACAGAATCTATATTTCGTAACATGTTATTTATAGAACATCGATTTGTTTTATCGAGTTTTAATATAGACCCATATTGTACAACATTTTCGACCTCTATGGATTCTATAATCAAGTCATTGAAACCTTGTATAAGTATACGGGGCTCATTAGAATCCTTTTCAACGTATTCTGTCCCAAAGACTGTTATGGTTCTTATACGAGTTTCTATATCTGAATATTCAGAAAGATCATCATTTACTCCAGATAACGTAAATAACATAGACGCATATATTTTTGCGTTTATAACGTATATTTTGTTTTTTACCATTATATTTACAGTAAACAATCTATTTATAAGATTATATACGGTAAACGTTCCATACATTATGTTTAAGTTGTCTACGGTCAGAGTTGTATCATTATCAAAAAATACTATTCCTGATTTGACTACAAAATTATTCATTGGTTTATAGGAATTGTTTCCTAATCGTATGGCAGAATTCTGTAAATCTACTTCTAATGATCTGGCTCTCTTATTGATGGTTTCAAAAACAATTGGTTCAAAAATTAGTTTATATTCGGATGAACAATTAGTTATTTTTACAGTTTCTAAATACTCACACTTATATAAAAATTCAACTATAACATCATTGAACTTATCTATTTGAAATTCATCATCATATACTGTATCTGTAACCTGTCTAGTTATTTCTTTTAAGTTTGGTAAATATACACTTTCTATGATAGTTGTTTCATCTTTTTCAATCGTTTCACTAGGTGTTCTATAAAAAAATATATCAACACCTTCTTTATGCTCACATATACAATATCTGAAATTTGGTGGATATTTTTTCAATAATTCCATTATTTATTCCCGCTATTGTTTTTAAACTTTTTAATCATAGATAAATCGTTCTCATTTAATCCTAATGATTTAGGATCGATTTTTGCTAATTCATCTTTTCCTTTAGTACTTGAAACTTCACTATGTGTTGGTTTAGAAATATTAGGTATACCGTGTCTAATCTCTCGCAAAATATCTTGCATAAGGGCCTCGTTAGTATTAGAATCTTTAACACTTGCTTTAGAGTTTTCCTTACGAATATCTAAATCTATAATCGTTTTCTTAATATTTGCTTTTTCTTTAATGATCTGTACTTGATTACCACGGATATCATTTAATACCTTACCCACTTCAGCAATATCTCTATGTGGTGACGATGTACCATACATCTGTTTACTATTCAATCTATCCAAGTTTTTAGACATACTTGAATGAACTTCTTTGTACAATTTATCGTTTTCTTGAGACTGTTGGTTTAAAGAATCTAATTCTGGTTTAAAGTATTCTTCATATTGTAAATCGAGGTTTTTGCTCATAAATACATCTCCTTAAGGTATATATTTTATATATAATTGTGAATCGATTATATATTATTGGTACGGAGGAAATGTCTTATGAGTAATATATTTATGAAAATTATAGAGAATATTTCAAAATTATTTGTATCAGATAAAAACATCGATAAGAAAATTGATAAATTTGCAAAAAATCGACCATTAATTTACGACGATAGTGNATATCCGCCGGAGTTTAGAAAGATAATCGAAGATGAAAGAAAAAAAGAATTGAAATGAAATATATTAGAGAGGATTGTCTCCTCTCTAATATTTATCTTTTTTTATTCTTAAGTTTTACAGATTCGACAAGAGTTTCTTGTATAAGATTTATAACACCTTCTTCTGTTTTAGTAGTATTGTGTTTATAAATTCTATCATCTATAACCTTATTATAATAATTGTACCAAAAACCAGTTTCTTTCATTTCTTGATAATAAGCTTCATCCATCTCTTTTAATCTTTCAAGATTTTGTTGAATTTCTAAACGCTGTTCTCTTGTAAGATCTGGATTGGTTTTTATTTCGTTCTGAAGATCTGCGTACATTGCAGTACCGCGTTGACCAATCGTACCGTGTTCACCCGTTTCTCGTCTGAGATTATGATATTTATAAACATTTAATTTATAAGCCGCTCTAATAAATGGAATCTTATTCAACCCAACATCAAATCTACTATCTATATAGTTTAATGTGTTTTTTTCCATATGTCTTAAACTAGAATAGACGTCTGGACCATATCCGTATGAGGAAGCGAAAATGTCTGGAAAAAATTCATATTTTTGTAAAAATCCAATTTTATTAGTTTCTCTAGCATAGTATCGAGAAAGTGTTAACATGTTTAAAGTATTTAAATCCAAAAGTTCTATATTTACAATTATGGATTTAAAAAAGTTATGAATCCAACCTTTAGACTTCTGAAATTCTATTTCTCGCTCAGAAAGTTCCTCAGATTTTTTATTTTTAAACGATGACTGTTGTAGATCTTTGAAATCTTTATGTTTTGAGTCTTTTGAGATATTTTTATCAGCGCCAAAGAATGATACAACTAATTGTTTTATAAAATTAGGAACTTTCACAGTATTTGCTTTCGCTTTATTATATTCTGCAACACTTTTAAATGTTGTTTCAGCATAATCTTTCGCTTCAGCATATTTACTAGCGTTTGTTAACGTTTTCATTGGAATATATAAAAAGATCATAAGTGGTAAAAATAAAATTTTTAGTATTATCTTTAATATTCTAGGAATAGTTCTGAATTTACCAAAAACGAGTTTTGTAAAACGGTTATTCCAATGTGACATTATACCATTGGTATACATATGAAAGAATTCGTCCGATGCTTGTTTGTATAATCCAAATATACCTTGTTGCATACTGTGACCTAATTCATGTAATATACTTCCAGTCAATTCCTCTACAGATTCTACAACTATAGGCGATGTACCTATAATTAAACACAATATTTTACCTTTTGGAGAAGTAAACCTATATCCTTCTTTAGTAATATGGATATCTTCTAATTCTGCTATTTTTTTAGTATCAATTCCTTTTTTATCAGCTGTTCTATAATCAGCCAATGTAAATACAGGTATAGTTGCGAATTCATCTGAATCTGCTAAGAAATATACTTTACATTCTTCAGCGTTTAGAATTCTAGCTATATCGTTACCTAGTAGAGACCCCATTTCAAATAATCTATTGTGTATTTTTGGATTTTTTAAAATTTTGTAATTATCTGTAACATATTGTTTTATTTCAGTTATATGTTTTTGAATAGTCATCGGTAGAATATTTTCTCTACCAAAATATGCTTCAGAAGATCTATCCAAACTTTGAAATAATCCATGGAATTTCTGTCTGAATTGTGGTAGATATTCTACCGAATAAACTGCGTCAGACATATGTTAATTCTCCTTTAAAGGACTTCTAATATATTAGGTTGTTGAAATCTTTAAATAGTTAAACATTATACAATAATTGTATATAATTAAGGGAAATAGCATGTTTTTTTGCCATTTTTGCTGATTTTCTTAATAAAAATCGTTTATATATAGTATTATAAATTAATAGAGGAGATTTTTTATGGAAACGAAAAATAACCAACCCGCATTTACGTTCTCTGACCCGAATAATGGTGCTCGGCGACCTAAAGAATATTTTGAAGTAAAAACCGATGATGATAAAGTACGAGAGTATGAGGCTCTAAGAGAAGTGTTTGGTGATAAAGCTATCCACTTTATGAAAATGGAACAGAATCCTGGAGATGTTAAAATTACAGAGATTAAATCAAATATGACTGTTCCAGAACAACAAGATATTATGCCTAAAAAACAAACGAAATCTGACGCAGACATTAATGTTATGTTTGATAAACTGGCTAGTGGGGATATCAGTCCTGTATACGATGATACAAAACAGGAGACAGAAGCAACAGAACCTACAAAAGATGCGACGGTGATAACATCTCCTTTAAAAGAAGAAAATATCGCTATCGATCCAGTAGTAATGGATTCTGATGATAAAAAAAAAGACCAGTAGAGGGAAAGGATGAAAAAATGGCAAAAAGAACATTTAATTTAGATGATTTCGACGATGTTCGTCCTGGGGATATTACTGATGAAGATTTGTTCCCAGAACAAACACTTGAAGAAAATCTTGTCANTGTCGAACATTCTGAAACTGATTTGGACGACGAGATGATGCAGTATATGATTACGGATCATGATGAAGTTACACATGAATCGATTGAAGCATTGGAATCTGCATCTAATATCGAAGATGTGTCTAATGATGTAGATTTTGAGGATGAAGAATCTGATGATGATGGTACGATTTTTAATGATGAAACCGATCATTCAG
>JGI24711J26586_10001958_pt1 | contig 15138 bp, 12 predicted proteins | sample BioPla3DNA1_FD_26586 | JGI IMG/M metagenome (IMG submission 26586)
AGGTGGCTGAATAATCGGAACCAATGACATATAAGAATATGCCGCCACAGCAATGGGACCTAATAGTTCTGGTGATAATCTACTAGCTAAGAATATTGATGTTGGTCCATCTGCACCACCAATTATTGAGATGGATGCTGCTGCTCCATCTGTAAAACCAAGTAAAATCGCTCCAAAATAAGCTGCATATATTCCAAATTGAGCTGCTGCTCCTAATAAAAAACTGGAGGGATTGGCAATTAAGGGACCAAAGTCAGTCATAGCTCCTACACCTAAGAAAATAAGGGATGGCCATATACCATACTCATCACCAATATAGAAATAGTGTAAAAGTCCACCAGCTACTGTATCTCCGTTAGCATTTACTGTTGGTTGTGCCATAATACCAGGAAACAAATTAACCAGTAGCATACCAAATGCTATAGGAATAAGCAAAAGTGGCTCATAGTCCTTTTTTATTGCTAGGTATAGAAGTCCGCAAGCAACTATAATCATAATTACGTTTTTGTAGGTAATACTAGAAAACCCTGAAGCTTCTATTAAGCTTACAACTGTATTTTTTAAATAGTCCATTTTTCGTCCTTCCTCTTTTTTTGAAAAAGGGATTTACCAAACAAATCCACAATAATATTTAATTTAGTGTTGCTAATAAGTCTCCTGCTTCTACTGACTGACCAGCAGTTACATTGATACTTGCTATAGTTCCATCTTCAGAAGCAACAATTTCATTTTCCATCTTCATAGCCTCAAGAATAAGGATAACCTCACCCTTCTTTATCACCTGTCCTACATTAGCTTTTAAAGATAATATCTTTCCTGGCATAGGTGAACTTACCTTTATAGCACCTTCTGAACCAGAAGCAGCCTTTGGTGCAGGAGCTGGAGCTGCAGCGGGCTTTTGTACTGGTGCCTGAGGAGCTGCTGGTGCTACTGGAGCAGGGGCGGCTGCAACTGGGGCAGCAGAGGATACTCCATTGTTTTCTTCAACTGATACTTCATAGGTGTTACCATTGACAGTAATTGTATAATATTTCATGTTAAAAATCCTCCTTGTGATCTTATAAGATAACCACTCTAATATAATTAATATAATATCCTTCTATTATTAACCTTACGAATGGAACGTACAACAAAGCCACCTGCTGTAGTGTCAGACAAACCTTCAGATTTCATACTAGCTATTGCTGCTGTAATCACTGCTACAAGCTCATGATCATTCATTAAATTAGTTTCTTCCTGATGTACAATCTGCGCTATTGCATTATCCACTGGAGAGACCTTTGCATCTGAAGCTTTGCTCTTATTATTTTCTTTTGAAGCAATATTAGGTAGATATTTAAACAAGCTAATTACAAATATAATTAGAGTTAAAACAGCAAAAACAATAGCCATACCTAATACTGTATTTAACACTCCCATCTCCATACGGTGACCTAGTGACTCCTTGGAAAGAAGGATTGTAGTATTTGCTATACCGTTATTTAATATGGTCATAATATGAATCAAACCTTTCTTTTTGTGACATCGCTATCATGTGTCCTACACAGTTTAAAATGAACCATGCTTTCTAAGGGGTCTTGCTTCACTTTTAGTAAATAGCATTTCAAATGCATAAATCAAATGCTTTCTAACTGTTTCAGGCTCAATGATATTATCTATATATCCTCGTTTTGCCGCTGAAAGACCTGCATTTTGAAGGGAAGCATATTCTTTTGCTTTCTCATTAATTACCTTATCAGACTCACCCTCATACATAATCTGTGCAGCTAATTTTGCATCCATCATACCTACTTCACTATTTGGAAGTGCAAATACATAGTCTGCTCCAATATGCTTGGAATTCATGGAAACATATGCACTACCAAAGGCTTTACCAACTATTAGATTAACCTTTGGAACTGTAGCATCTGTAAAGGCATAGGTAAGTCTTGCTGATGCTTTTGCTATAGTCTTTTCCTCCATAATATCAGCCTTATAACCACTTACATTAGTAAGCGTTAATACTGGAATATCGAATGCATCGCAAAAACGTACAAAATCAGTAGCCTTTATACATCCATCTGTAGTTAGTTTGGATTCAAACTGCTCTTTCACTTTGCCATTATCATCTAAAACCTTAGTTCTGTTGGCAATTGCACCTACAGTAATGCCATTCAAACGAATAAAACCAATTACCATTTCTTTGGCATAATCAGCCTTTAGCTCTAAGAAATAGTTGTTGTCAGAAATGTCCATGATTGCTTGTTTTGTATCCTCTAGTTTTGATTCAAGTTCAGGTACAAGACGATTCATATCATCAGATATCTGGGATACACAGCCTTCATCCTCATTATTAGAAGGTAGAATTGAAACAAGCTCACGTATTTTATTTAATACATCAAGCTCAGATGTACCAACATAATCAACAGTCCCTGATTCTGCATTAAAAGCAGGGCTTGAGGTATCTAGCTTTTCTTTGTTGTTCCCCAAAATAGAGTTAGGGGTTTGGATAAATAGTCTAGCCTTATCGCCCCCAATAAACGAAAAATCGCTTAAAGAAGCCATAACAGCTAATCCACCACCGGAATTACCAAATATGGCGGATATTTGAGGAATAACACCAGAAGCCATAGCCTGCTTCTGATAGATCTCACCAAAGCTATTTAAGGCATCAGTAGACTCCTCTAATCTCATACCGGTCGAATCAATTAATCCGATAACAGGAGCTCCTACCTTAAGTGCCAAATCATATACTTGGGTAATTTTTTTGGCGTGCATTTCGCCAATGGAACCTCCAAGAGATGATGAATCCTGGCTAAATACATAAACGGGATTACCGTCAATGAGACCATAGCCAGCAATAACGCCATCATTTGGAACTTCCTTCTGTCCTAGATTGAAATCAGTACTTCTTTTCGTAACGAATGCACCGACTTCAACAAAACTATTGTCATCAAGCAATGAAGTAATTCTTTCTCTTGCTGATAGTTGTGCTGTATTTGACATTTTCAGCCCTCCATTTTTCTAAATGTAGTAGAAAACCAATTTTCTGCCAATTCTAATTGTATTATATTTAAAATTAAAAGGCAAGTAACATCAGACTATTTATGAAATTTTTTATAACTTTATTTTGCATTTATAAGATAATCATCATTTTATATCTAAATCCTGTAAATTATTTGTCACCAATGCATTTAATAATTTTATCCAGATTAAAACCTTTACGGTATAAAGATGAAATAAGCTTCTGCTTATCTTCCCACACAAGACTAGCAGTATCTGTATATCTTTTCTCTATGCCCTTGTTTATAGCCAGTATTTCTGGATCTATACTTTCTGTAGGAGAATTATATTCAATATCAATAACTTTTTCTAAAACTTCTTTATTTATACCTTTTTTTATAAGCTTAGTTTTAAGGTAAAGTTTACTATAACTTGTTTTTTTACTACGTATATAATTAGAAGCATATCGCTCATCATCTATATAATTATAGTCCTTAAGGTAGTCTATGGTTCTTACAATTATATCGTAGTTATAATAGGCATCCTGAAGCTTTGTATATAATTCTTTTTCAGTTCTATCCATATACTTAAGTATAGCTAAGGCCTTCTGCTTTGCACGGCGAAAAACCGTATCTTCTATGACTTCATCATATAAACTGGAGGATATCTCCATTCCCTTGGACAGCTTATATTTCTTTATATCTTGATAGTATAATAAGAATGCAAAAACATCGTCAATGTATATCTTATAAGCAGTTTTCCTTTTACTATAACCTATACTTATTTCTTCAATATCTGTAATAAACATAAAAAGTCCCTTCTTTATAATTCTGCTATAAACATCTTTTTATACTTATGTTTTATAAAATAACTTTTAATCAATTATAAAGGCTGTCCATAATATCAGGATTATTATTATCCAATTATTTTGACAGCCTAAAAACCTATATGTTTATTCTTCAATTCCTTCAACATATTTTTTGCTGGGTGCTATGTTGAACTTTTCCCTAACCTGTGTATAAATTTCTTCAAATATTTCGGGATTAGCTAAAAGATATTGCTTAGCATTCTCTCTTCCCTGTCCTATCTTAGCATCCTTGTAAGAATACCATGCACCACTTTTGTTAATTATATCAACCTCTGATGCCAAATCAAGAATATCTCCTTCCTTGGAAATACCTTTACCAAACATAATGTCAAACTCGGCTTCTTTAAAGGGAGGTGCTACCTTGTTCTTTACTACTTTAATACGGGTCCGATTGCCTGTAACCTCACCAGCCTGCTTAAGTGATTCAATTCGACGTACATCTAGACGGACCGATGAATAGAACTTAAGTGCTCTTCCTCCAGTGGTAGTCTCAGGATTACCAAACATTACACCTATTTTCTCACGTAGCTGGTTTATAAATATAACGATACATTGGGATTTGCCAATAATAGCAGTTAGTTTTCTTAATGCCTGTGACATTAATCTTGCTTGAAGTCCCATGTGGGACTCACCCATATCCCCATCAATTTCTGCCTTTGGAACTAAAGCAGCAACTGAGTCTACAATTACAATATCAACTGCTCCAGACCTTACCATGGTCTCGGTTATCTCTAAGGCCTGTTCTCCGTTATCAGGCTGTGATATATATAGATTATCAATATCTACCCCAATATTCTTAGCATATACAGGATCTAATGCATGCTCTGCATCAATAAAGCCAGCTATACCACCCATCTTCTGAACCTCTGCTACTACGTGTAATGCTACAGTTGTCTTACCAGAAGATTCAGGGCCATATATTTCAATTATACGTCCCTTAGGCAATCCACCAAGTCCAAGTGCAATATCTAGACTGATGGATCCTGTAGGTACTGTTTCAATATTCATAGTAGATGATGTATCACCCAGCTTCATAACAGAACCCTTACCATACTGCTTCTCAATCTGAGCTAATGCAGATTCTAAAGCTCTTATTTTGTTATCCTTTGACATATAAAAACCTCACCTTTCTTAGAGCCTACAAGCTTAATCCATGAATATGTAAATTAATAGTATAGTTACCATGGCTTGTAGACCACAATTTTACATACGAATTATAAGCCTACCTCTAATTATGAGATGCAATTAATACATCTAGATATTATTAAATCCACCTATATGCTATATACCTAATATATAATATTACTTGTTAATGAACTCATCTCACAAGAAATATGTTTTCGAACGAATGTTCTAATATTCATGATAACGTATAACATCTATAATGTCAACTCATTTTGGAATGTATATGGGAAAAAATATACTTAGAATTATTCAGAACATCAATAGAAATAGTTCAGTATATAGCACAGAAAATGAAGATATCTGTATTATATCAATTCTTAAGTCCCTTGTAAATAACTTCCACCTTAAAATACTATCCAAAAATTATTCTATTTGCTATGTAAATTAACCAGTGGTTAGGAAGTAGCTTTAATCATATATTTTACATGGCTGACATACTTTTGGATTATAACCAGCATCAGATAGTGCGTCTACGATCTGTTGCTTATGGTCATGTCCAAAGGTCTCCATAGTTATTGTAAGTTCAACAGCACTATTTCTATTGAGGCTTACAAACTGATTATGATCAAGCCTAATAACATTACCCTGCTCCTTTGCAATAATAGAAGCGACATTCAAAAGCTCACCAGGACGGTCAGGAAGCAATATGGATACAGTAAATACCCGTCCTCTTTGAATAAGTCCATGCTGTACAACTGAAGAAACTGTAATTATATCCATGTTACCGCCACTTAATATAGCTGCAACCTTTTTATTTTTACATTTCAAATGCTTAAGAGCTGCTACGGTTAAGAGTCCAGAATTTTCAACCACCATTTTGTGGTTTTCTATCATATCAAGAAAATTAACAATTAATTCACTATCATCTACTGTTATTATTTCATCCACATATTTTTGAATATATGGGAAAACAACATCTCCAGGTGTCTTTACTGCTGTACCATCAGCTATAGTATCTACATTGTCTATTGTAACTACTTGCCCAGTCTTTAAGGATTCTTTCATACAGGCCGCATTAGCAGGCTCCACACCTATAACCTTAATATTAGGATTTAGCTGCTTAGCAAGTGTCGCAACTCCAGCAAGTAATCCACCTCCTCCCACAGGCGCAAGAATAATATCTACTGTGGGAAGNTCCTTAAAGATTTCCATAGCTATGGTTCCCTGNCCGGTNGCTACATCTTCATCATTAAAGGGATGTATAAAAGTATAGCCCTTTTCCTTTGCCAACTGATAAGCATAATTACATGCCTCATCATATACNTCACCATAAAGAATNACTTCTGCACCATAACTCTTGGTCCGATTTACCTTAATTAGGGGCGTAGTATTTGGCATTACAATTATTGCCTTGGCATTATAAAGCTTTGCAGCATAGGCAACACCCTGAGCATGATTTCCAGCCGAGGCAGTGATAAGTCCCTTATTTCTTTCCTTGCTTGATAGGGTGCTTATTTTATAGTAGGCACCCCTAACCTTATATGCTCCAGTAAACTGCATATTTTCTGGCTTTAGATAAACTTTGTTTCCTGATACTTCACTAAAATACTCACTATACATTAGCTTAGTACGAAGTATTACTTTTTTGACAGCTTCACTTGCTTCCTCGAACTTATCCAAGTTCATATTATCGTCTCCTATTCATTTTTCTCAAATAATGCATTCACAAAATCTTCTGCATTAAATTTCTGTAAATCATCAATTTGTTCCCCTATACCTATATATTTNACAGGTATGCTAAGCTCTGATTGGATGGCTATAGCAATTCCACCCTTNGCNGTTCCATCTAGCTTAGTAAGCACTATACCGGTCAAATCTGCNACCTCATTGAATTCCTTGGCCTGTGCTAGTGCATTTTGTCCTGTAGTACCATCAAGAACCACAAGGGTTTCTATGTGGGCCTCCTGACATTCTCTCTCTATGACACGATTAATCTTTCTTAGCTCTTCCATAAGATTTTTCTTGTTATGAAGTCTTCCAGCNGTGTCACAGATAAGTACATCTGCCTTTCTTGCATTAAAGGCTGTAACCGCATCATATATAACAGCGGCTGGGTCAGACCCCTCCTTACCCGATATAATATCAACATTAGCCCTATGTGCCCATTCTGTCAACTGTTCTATAGCTGCTGCCCTAAAAGTGTCAGCAGCAGCAAGTATAACTTTCTTTCCCTGTTCCCTTAGCTGGCCAGCCAACTTACCCACAGTAGTAGTTTTACCTACTCCGTTAACACCCATCACTAATATGATGGACTTTTTATTTTCAAAATCATAGGCAGTTTCTTTAACATCCATCTGTTCCTTAATGGTATTTATTAGAATCTCCCTACATTCTTGAGGATCTTTTATTTTGTCTTCCTTAACCCTTGCTCTAAGATTATCCAAAATAGATGTGGTTGCATTAATACCAATATCTGCCATTATCAGTGTCTCTTCTAATTCTTCATAAAAATCCTCATCAATACTAGAAAACCCGCTAAAAATAGCATCTATCCCTTGGGCAATACTATTTCGGGTCTTTGCTAGACCTTTAACTAATTTACCGAAAAAACCGGTTTTGCTTTCTCCCATTGTAACCTCCGTTAAATATCTATGATTTTTGTTATTTATCAAGTTCATTTTCAATTAAGCTGACAGATACTAGGGTTGATATACCCTTTTCTTGCATTGTAATTCCATATAGTATATCTGCAGCAGCCATTGTGTTTCTTCTATGTGTTATTATTATAAATTGAGTTTCATTAGAAAGTTTTCTAAGATATTTTGCAAACCGTTTTACATTGGAGTCATCGAGTGCCGCTTCTATCTCATCCAATAGACAAAAAGGAGATGGTTTTAGGTTTAATATTGCAAATAATAGGCTTATAGCTGTTAAGGCTTTCTCTCCACCTGATAGCTGCATCATGTTTTGTAGCTTTTTACCAGGAGGCTGTGCATTAATATGGATACCAGCCTCTAAGACATCCTCATTATCTGTTAACTGTAAGCTAGCCTTTCCTCCACCGAATAACTCTTTGAAAACCCTTTCAAACTCTTGATTAATTGCTTCAAACTGTTTTTTAAACTGTAGCTTCATTTCCTCATCTAATTCTTTGATTATTTCTAGGAGTGCTTCTTCTGCCTTAATCAAATCCTCTCTTTGGGCTGTGAGGAAAACATAGCGTTCAGACATATTTTTAAAATCTTCTATAGCATTTACATTTACATCGCCCAGCTCTTTTATCTTGTGACGAATTTCCTGTATGGATTTTTTGGCACTAGTTAGACTTAATTCTTTATCACCAGTGTATTCTACTGCTGTAGTAAGAGTTAGTCCATATTCGTTCCACATATAATTCATCTCTTGGTCAAGCTGGTCTATAAGTTTTTCTTTTTGGTTAGTAAGTCTTATACACTCCTTATCCAAATCATGGATTCGTCCAGACAGGTCATCTCTCTTTTCAAAGAAATTCTTATGAATTTTAGTGGTCTGGTCTCTTTCTTTTATCTGACTCTCTATAAGCTCATTTAGTTTTTCTAGAGCATTATTTGTTTCATTAACAATAGACTCTGTATTACTAATGCTAAGTTTCTTTTCTTCAACAGTCTTATAAGTCCTCTCCATATCCATTTTGATGGATGCCTGATCATTATATATTCGTTCAATCTCTCTTTTTAATCGACTAATATTCTCCATAATATAATGATTGCTTTGCTCTAAGGATGATAATTCCATTTTTAAGGATGAAGCCTTGTCACTTGCTATACTTTCTGCTTGTCTTTCTTTTGAAAGGAGTATATTAAGTTCTTCAATTCTTTTCTCCATCTCGGAATTTTTAGACAGATTATCTGCCAGAGCTTTACTTAAGTCATCAAGGTTTTGCTTTAACTCTATTGCCTGACTTTCTATTTCCTCTAGCTCTTTTACATAATCCTCATATACTGCTTTTGCTTCAAGCTTTTTAGTTTCTGCTTGTTCTAGGCTTATCTTTGCTGTGTTTTGCAAGAGATATTTTTCCTGAAGAATTGTTTTAGCTTCTTCAAGGTTGATAAGTAAGTCGGCCCTTTTTTTATCTTCCTTTTCCTTATCTTCATTAAGGTCCTTAGCCTGCTTTTGAAGTTTCTTAATCCTTGCCTCTAAGCCTTCAATTTCCCTCCGTCTTCCCAATAGATTGCTTACATTTCTATAAGCTCCACCTGATATAGAGCCTCCCGGTGTAAGGGATTCTCCTTCCTTGGTTACGATACGAAGAGTATAATTAAATTTTCTGGCAATCATGCTAGCATTATCAATATTATCTACAACAATTATTCTACCAAGTAAATACTCAATTAATGCATTATATTTTGAATCAACCTCCACAAGCTTACTAGCGATTCCAATAACTCCATTTTCCTTTAATGCTTGATGATTATGTAGACTTTTACCTGAGCTTATGTTGGTAAGGGGTAGAAATGTTGCCCTTCCATACCTATTCTTTTTCAAATAAGCAATTAAGTCTTTAGCAGTAGCTTCATCCTCTGTTACTATGTTTTGTATGGTACTACCTAAGGCTGTTTCAATTGCTGTTTCATATTCCTTAACAGTCTTGATGATATCAGCAACTACCCCAACAACTCCAGGTTTATGTGGCTTTTGTTCCATAACTCTCTTAATACTATTGCCATATCCTTCATATCTTTCTGTAAGGTTTATTAAGGATTCTAGCTTAGATTTTTCAACATGATAGGTTCTCTGAAGCTCATTTAGTTTATGATTGATTTTCTCAATGTTGTCTTGAGTTTCTTGAATATCTTTATTAATAATAGAGCAATTATTGTTATAGCTAATAATTTCATCTGAAACATCATTCAAATGCTCCTTGGATTTTCTGATTTCTTCATCATGAATATCCTCTTCGCTTTTATTATGAATTATTTTTTGATTTAGCTGAGACTTTCGTATTGTGTTTTGCTCTAGCATGGTTTCATATCTTTGGATATTACTTTTAATAGCTGAATTCGAATTTAGATACTCAAATATGGAATTGCTACAGGATTCTATCTCCCCTGTATACCTTGCAATATTTTCTTTTATCCTATCTAATTCAAGTAAAGCATTAACTAACTTATCATCAATTTTAGAGAGATTAAGGTCTATTTCTTCTTTTTGACTGAAATATTCTTGCTCCTCTGTCTTTTTTGAAAGTATTTCCTGTTCACTTGCATGAATTCTTTCTTGATAATACTCATCATTTTGGAGAAGTGAATTAATTTGCTCATTTAATAGCTTTATTTCACCCTCTGCCTTTTCCTTTTTAAGTAAGAGCTCATTGTAATAGGATCTATCAGCTTCAATCTTTAAACCAGCCTTCTCTAGCTCTAGTTCTAATTTTTTATACTCTTCCTTAGTGTTCTCATATTCAAGCTTTATAGATTCCATATTTTGAGTGGCTATATCAAGCTTGTTTTGATTGTCCTCTTTTGATTTATTGATCTTATCGTATTCCTTTAAAAACAAGGCCACCTCAAGATCCTTTAGTTCTTCCTTATATTCTAGGTAAACCTTTGCTGTCTCAGATTGCTTCTCAAGGGGCCCTAGTTGCCTTTCTATTTCAACTATAATATCAGATACCCTAGAAAGATTTAGTCTCTCTTCCTCAAGATTTTTTTCAGCAGTATATTTTCTCTTTTTGAATTTTACAATTCCCGCCGCCTCATCAAAAAGTTCTCTTCTGTCTTCAGGTTTTCCGCTCAGTATTTTATCTATCTGGCCTTGTCCAATAATAGAATAGCCTTCCTTGCCGATACCAGTATCCATAAATAATTCCTGTATATCCTTTAATCTGCAAGATGAACCATTAATCATGTATTCACTTTCACCTGAACGATATACCTTTCTTGTTACAGTTACCTCTTCAAAATCAATAGCTAACTTATGGTCTGAATTATCCATTGTTAGGGTAACATAGGCGTAGCCTAGAGGCTTTCTCATCTCTGTACCAGAGAAAATAACATCCTCCATCTTTGAACCTCTTAGCTGCTTTGCACTTTGTTCTCCTAATACCCAACGGACTGCATCTGCTATGTTGCTTTTACCACTACCATTAGGTCCTACAATTGCTGTTATACCATCATTAAATTCTAGTAGCATTTTATTAGCAAAGGACTTAAAACCATGTATTTCTATACTTTTTAAATACATTTTTTGTCTCCATTCGTTTATTGAACATAGGAGTGGCTTTATCACACCTATTTATATCTTTTTTTTAGTATTTTAATTGCTTCTTGTGCAGCCTTTTGCTCAGCTGCTTTTTTTGTTCTACCAACACCGCAACCTACCTGCTCATTTCCAACAAATAAAGCCATAGTAAATGATTTATTATGGTCTGGACCTTCTTCAGATATAAGCTTGTAACGTATTTTTTGCTTGTTGTTTTCATTTTGAACTATTTCTTGTAAGATAGTCTTGCTATCGAAAAAGAGCTCCTCTAAGTTTGCATTACTTAAGATTATTTTATGGATAAACTCTTTTGCACTAGTAAAACCACCATCAAGATATATAGCCCCGATTATTGCTTCTAAGGCATCCGAAAGAATTGATTTACGTTCCCGTCCTCCAGAGGCATCTTCACCCTTGCCTAACAAGAGAAAGTCACCTATATTCATGTCCTTAGCACAGGATGATAGGGTTTGTTCACAAACAATGCTTGCTCTAAGCTTAGTTAGGTCTCCCTCAGATACATGTTGATGAATTTCAAACACATATTCGCTTGTTACAAGCTCCAAAACTGCATCTCCGAGAAACTCAAGTCGCTCGTTACTATCTTCCTTATTCATTCTCATTTCATTTGCATATGAACTATGAGTTAAGCTATGGATAAGAAGTTTAGGATCTTTAAAATAATACCCGATTTTATCCTCCAATAAAGGAAAGGATATATCTGATATGTGTCTCATACTCATTAAGTCTAATCCTCCTCTTGATAAATATGCTTATAAGGTTTTAGCCAACCTGCAAATAAGCAAGAAAAGCCCATAAAATAAGGAAAACCTTATTCGTAGGGCTTTTACCTAGCACTAATATAAATGTTAGTTAGTTGCATTTTTGATTTGTTCTACGGCATCCCCAACTGTTTTAATGTTTTCAGCGTCTTCATTTTCGATTTCAATATCGAATTCCTCTTCAATGCCCATAATAATTTGAAACAAATCAAGAGAATCTGCTCCAAGATCATCCACAAATGTAGTCTCCATGGTAATATCGCCAGTATCAACATTCAAAACCTCACTGATGATTTTTTGCAACTTTTCAAATTCCATATTCATTCACCCTTCTTTTTATTTATTCATACACCTTTAAATTCTCTTCAATTTTCTCTTTAATATTTTGTTCAGTAAAACTTACACATTGGAGAATGGAGTTTCTTATCTCATTACTCTTTGAGCTCCCGTGAGTTTTTACTACTAGCCCTTTAAGTCCCAATAGAGGGGCTCCTCCATACTGGGAATAATCAAAGGCCTTTAAGGTTTTCTTTAGGGCTGATTTACTTAATAGAGCTCCTATCTTGCTCTTTGTAGTGCTCATAAGCCCTTCCTTGACCTTCTTAATTAGACCTTCACCAAGTCCCTCATATAGTTTAAGTATTACATTACCAACAAAAGCTTCGCAAACAATTACATCTGCATAGCCATGGGGAATATCTCTGGACTCTATACTTCCAATAAAATTAATATCAGTCAGATCTTTAAGTAGGGGAAAGGTCTCCTTGACTAATGCATTACCCTTTTCTTCTTCAGCACCAATATTTACAATTGCAACCCTTGGGTTTTTAACTCCCATAATATTCTCCATATAAATGGAACCCATTTTTGCAAATTGCACAAGATGGGATGGCCTGGCATCAACATTTGCACCACAGTCTATTAGTAAGGATGCACCAGCCATTGTGGGAATAACTGGAGCAAGAGGAGGGCGTTCAACACCCTTTATCCTTCCAATAATAAGCTGACCTCCAGCCAAGACTGCACCTGTACTTCCCGCTGAAACAAAGGCATCAGCCTCACCATTCTTCACCAGATTTAATGCAACAACGATTGAGGAGTTCTTCTTTCGGCGAATAGCTATGACAGGTGGCTCATTATTGGAGATATTATCCTCTGCATTTACAATAATTATTCTTTCTTTATCATAATCATATCCACTAAGTTCCTTACTAATGACATCTTCTTTGCCAACTAGCTTTACTAGTATATCTTTTTTATCTTGTACAGCAAGCACAGCCCCCTTAACAATTTCATGAGGAGCATTGTCACCTCCCATTGCGTCAACAGCAACAGTAATCGTTTTTTGCATATTAACTCCTATCTGCATATATTATGCTTTTGTATTACATTAGCCATAAAACAAGGTGTAATATATTCCTATGGCTAATCTATAAATCAATATACTAGATATCATATGAAAAATCAACATTAAATTATAATACTTATAGGTATACATAAGAGATGGAGGTTAAGTTCTCTTACTTCCAAGAACCTTAACCTCCTTTACAATTAATGTATTATGTTTCAATCTAATAGGACGTGTTTCCTATTACTTAAAAAATTATGACTTAATGTAGAAGAATGACTTAAATATGCGATAGCCCAAATCACTAGCCCAAAGCATCTGTTCAGTATTGCCTACAAACAATATGCCATCCTTTTTTAAAGCATTTTGAAATCCTAAATAAATATTGTTCTTAGCTTCATCAGTAAAATAAATCAATACATTACGACATACAATTAAATGGCAATCTGAAGGATAGGAATCCTTTAGTAAATCATGATGCCTAAATTCAACACATGCTTTGACTTTATCATCTATCTGATATGTCTTATGATCTAGCTTGGTAAAATACTTATCCACATATTCCTTAGGAAGAGATTTTAGACTTTTTTCATCATATATGCCAATTTTAGCCTTTTCAATTACTAGCCTATCAATATCCGTCGCAATAATCTTTATCTTATTTAATGGAATATATTTGGATAATAGCATAACTATAGAATATGGTTCATCTCCAGTTGAGCATGCAGCACTCCATATCTTTAATTCCTCACCGAAATTACTAAAAAGAAAGGGAAACGCATCTTCTTCCAAAATCTTCCACTGTTCCGGATTTCGATAAAATTCCGATACATTAATAGTTATATAATTTATAAATTCATTATATATCAACTTATCGGTTCTTAATCTTTCTACATAGTCTTTATATGATTTGATTCCATGTCTATTAATTAATGAATCAATCCGCCTCTTCATCTGTCGTTCTTTATATGAACTTAAATCAATTGTAGCTAAATCATAAATAGAATCTTTAAATGCTTCGTAGCTTCCTAGCACATCGGTATCTCCTTTGTCCTTTGAAAGTTATTATATAATCCAGTTTATGCTTCATCTGAAGTTGTTTCTGTCTCTGATAGGTTTTCCTCTTGGTCTTTAACTTCTAATGTAGTCTCTTGTATGTCTGTAGTTTCCTCGGTATCAGCAACTTCAACTGAAGACTCATCATTATCACTCATCTCCATAGCTTTAATACTCAGGCTGATTTTTCTATCCTCTTTATTAAACTCTACTACTTTAGAAGTAACTTCTTCACCTATAGATAAAACATTAGATGGCTTCTCAACATGGTCTTTAGAAATCTGAGACACATGAAGTAGAGCATCAATTCCTGGCTCTAATTCAATAAATGCACCGAAATCTGTCATTCTAGCAACCTTACCAGTTACAATGTTACCATTAGCGTATTTTTCCTCTGCTGAAACCCATGGATTCTTGTCATCAAACTTTAAGCTAAGTGCAATCTTTTCTCCTTGAATATCCTTAATAAAGGTTGTAAGCTTATCACCAATTTTAAAGAGCTTCTTAGGATTTTCAACACGGCCCCAGGACATTTCTGAAATATGAAGTAGTCCATCAGCTCCNCCAAGNTCAATAAATGCACCAAAGTCAGTAATGTTTTTCACTGTTCCTTCTACGGTCATACCAATTTCAATTTTCTCGAAGAGTTCTTTCTTAAGCACAGCTTTTTCAGCTAAAATTAACTGCTTACGATTACCAATAACTCTTCTCTTTCTTGGATTGAATTCTGTGATAAC
>JGI24711J26586_10001965_pt1 | contig 15092 bp, 11 predicted proteins | sample BioPla3DNA1_FD_26586 | JGI IMG/M metagenome (IMG submission 26586)
AAATATTACCCTGTAATAGCTTTATCCATATCACCAAGTTTTAGCGAAACAACGGATGAAATTCCATATTCTTGCATTGTAACCCCGTACAATGCGTCTGAGTATTCCATTGTCCCTTTTCTATGTGTAATTACAATAAATTGTGTAGTATCGGTAAACCTTCTTATATACTCGGCAAACCTGTAAACGTTAGAATCATCCAAAGCGGCTTCGATCTCATCAAGAATACAAAACGGGACCGGACGCATTTTTAATATAGCAAACAATAAAGCTATAGCGGTAAGAGCTCTTTCACCACCTGAAAGAAGAAGCATATTCTGAAGTTTTTTCCCAGGCGGCTGCGCTATTATTTCTATTTCACTTTCAAGGACATCTTCCGGATTTACAAGGACTACTTCAGCCCTGCCTCCTTCAAACAGTTCCCTGAAAACCACGTTAAAATTATAATTGATCTTGTGAAACTCTTCTATAAACTGTTTTTTCATAATTGATGTCATTTCTCGAATTACCCGGTTCAGCTTCTCCTCAGATTTGACAAGGTCTTCTTTCTGAGCAGTGAGGAAACGGAACCGTTCCATAGTCTTGCTGTAATCTTCAATCGCCGATACATTTACAGGGCCAAGCTCCCGTATTGCCGTCTTTAATTCGTTTATTCTTTCCTGTGTCTTCTTAATACCTTGTATTTCTTTTTTATATTCTTCAGCAGTTTGATATGTTAATTCATATTCATCCCATAAACGGTTTTGAATAGCTTCAAGTTCGGTTTGAAGTTTCGCCTGCCTGACCTCTAATTTCCCGTACTCCTCTTGCAGGGCGCGAATAGTTTCGTTATGCGACGACAATGCATCCACCATTTGTGACACATCTTCTTCAAGAACGGCAACCTCATCCTGCAGTGCCTCAAACTTAAGGTTCTTTCCGGTTTTAATTTCTTTATATCCCTGTATCTTTTGTTTAATTCCGGCAATTTCCGATTTTAACGCTTCTATTCTTTCATTATTCTTCACCTGTACCTCAAGCCTTTTTTGTATGCTTTCGGCAAGAATGCTCTTTTCCTCAGTCATTCGTTCTATAGTCTCTTTTGTTTGATTTATGCTTTCAATTATTGAATTTACAGAAACCTTATAATCGTTTATATCCATATGAATCGCATCACGGCTTGCTTGCTCTTCCTTGTTCTTCAACTGGTTTTCTTCAATCGTTTTCCTGAGCAGTTCTATACTCTCTTCAATTGACGAAAGCCTTTTTTGCTCTTCTTCTGTATCCTCTCTCAAAGCTTTGATGCCTTGCTCAAGCTCATTATATTCAACCTGAAGCATATCCTGCTTAGCAGTCATATTCCCGATATTCTCTTTTACACTTGAGACAAACTGTTCCTGTTTTAAAACAATTAGCTCCTGATCCTGGTAGTCTTTGCGGAGCTGGTTTATGTTTTCCTCCATTTGCCGCAACCCGGATGCTTTTTCGACGCATTCATCCTCAAGCTGTTCGCTTCGTTTTCTCAGTGTTTCAGCTCTTTTTTCCAGTTCTCTTATTAAACGGCTTCGGCTTAAAAGGCTCGATGTTTTCGAAGGTCTGCTGCCTCCCGTTATTGAACCTCCCGGATTAAGTATTTCCCCGTCCAATGTAACAATGCGGAAACTATAACCATACTTACGGGATATCGTTATTGCCTCGTCCATATCATTAACAACGACCGTCCTGCCGAGAAGATTAAGAATAATATCCCTGTATGTCTTTTGGCATTGAACCACATCCGATGCAAGACCTAAAAAACCCTTCTCATGCTTTAGCTGATTCACTGTATTATGATCCAGCACCCGCGGTTTTACAGATGAGACAGGCAAAAAGGTTGCCCTTCCGATATTATTTGCCTTTAAGAATTCTATTGACGCTTTGGCCGTTAACTCGTCCCTTACCACAATATTCTGCAGGGCAGCGCCTAATGATACCTCAATAGCTGTTTCATAACGTTCCCTTACATTAATCAACTGAGCCAGAGCTCCGTAGACACCGCCGCCGAAGTCGCCGTTTTCATGACACGCTTTGAGTATAGCCCTTACGCTGTGCTGATAACCTTCAAGGCTGTTTTCCATATCCGTTAAAACCCTCAAGCGCGATTTTGTGCTCTGTAAGTCTTGCATAACTTTATTCTGTTCTTCTCTAAGCTGTTCAATCTCTTTCTTTCCCTGCTGGTAGCAGTTTTCCTTTTCGCCCAAATTCTCTTTTTGCTTTGATAGTGATTCTTTTGCCTTTCGCAAGTCATTTACCGCTTCTTCCAGACGGAGGGTTTCCTGATCGCGTTCGAGCATAATTTTCCGGATCTCAGCGCTCACTTTCTGCTGTCTCTCTTTTAAAGCTTTTCTCTCATTTTTCAGNCTGTTAAGCTTAGTCCTCGATTCGGATAAATCGTCAAGCTTGTCCATTACCTCCTGCTTCATTAATTCNATTTCGCGTTCCTTTTTATCTAAACGCGCTATAATTTCATTAAGCTTTTGCTCTGCCTGAGTGAGCAGCATCGAAAAATTCTCGTGTTCACGCTGAAGATTCTCAAGCCTTTTATTCCTTTTTTCAATATCTTTGTCAATAGACTCAATTCTAATTTTGGTTCCTTCAATATCCTGATCCGCAGTAATGTTGCCAGATTCAAGGTTTTTAATCTTTTCTTCGTCAATCTGAATTCTGCTTTCAAACCGGCCTGTTTCCCTGTCGATATCAAATAGTTCATTACGAATAACTTCAAGGTCATTCTTCAATTTCTCCAACCGCTCGGTTTTTTCACGATTGTCTTTCTTTTTATTCTCGATACGATCGTTTTCATTCTGAATGTCCTGTCTGATTTTACTAAACAGGTTTTCCATTTCATTAATTTTAGCCTGGTTTTTTTCAATGCTGTCAATGTAAAGCGATACTTCCAATTCCTTTAGCTCACCACTGAGCTCAAGGTATTTTCTCGCTTTTTCGGCTTGATCTTTAAGGGGCTCCAACTGGGATTCCAATTCTATAATAATATCATCTACCCGAAGTAGGTTTTGCTTGGTATTCTCCAACTTACGCAGCGCTTCTTTTTTCCTTACCTTATACTTCATAATGCCGGCCGCTTCTTCAAAAATTGCACGTCTGTCTTCTGAGCGCGTGCTTAAAATTTCGTCTATCCTGCCTTGCCCAATTATAGAATACCCTTCTTTGCCTATTCCCGTATTCATAAATAATTCATGAATATCTTTCATCCGGCACGTGGTTTTATTAATAAAATATTCACTTTCTCCAGAACGATATACTCTGCGGGATATTGTGACTTCAGAATAATCCAAAGGTAGTGTTTTATCCGAATTGTCCAGCGTCAGTGAAACATAAGCAAATCCAACAGGCTTTCTGTGCTGGGTTCCCGCAAAAATGACATCCTCCATCTTGCTGCCGCGCAGAGATTTAGCGCTCTGCTCTCCAAGAACCCATCGAACTGCGTCCGATATATTGCTTTTTCCGCTTCCGTTAGGGCCAACAACTGACGTAATGCCCTTGTCGAAATGAAGAATTATTTTATCTGCGAAAGATTTGAAGCCTTGCATCTCAATACATTTTAAAAACAAACGGCCCACCCCGAAAACTTATATCTATAATAAACCTATTTTACCATAAAAAATGGTTAAAGCAATACACGCCTTTGATATAAGTCAGTTCTTGCAATGAGATTCCGTTACTATTCAGTATGTGCTTTATTGCCGGAGTAAACAAAGTACCTAAAGCAAAGCCGCGTACCTACCGGAACGCGGCAGCAATGTCTCGACCCGCGAAAGCCTTATATTCTTTTATCTATCGGAACATATTCCACTGTTCCCTTAACATTTATATATGCCGGCCTTATGATTCGGCCTCCGTTAATAACTTCTTCGATTATATGCGCGCATAAACCAGCAACGCGCGCAATTGCAAAAAGAGCAGTATACAGATCAACTGGAATATTAAGCATATTATATACAAAACCGGAATAAAAATCCACATTCGCACACATAGCCTTATCGGATTTTTTTATTTCTTTAAACACTTCAATTCCAAGGCGCTCGACCTTATCATAAAGCTCATATTCTTCCATCCTGCCTTTTTCGTCAGCTAATTTCTTCGCTTTCTTTTTCAGCAGTACGCATCTTGGGTCCGAAAGCGTATAAACGGCATGCCCAATACCGTATATCAGCCCTGATCGATCATAGGCCTCTTTATTTAGTATTTTTACCAGATAATCACGTATTTCACTTTCGCTATTCCAGTTTTTTACGTTGTGTTTTATTTCGTCCATCATTTCCATAACTTTCAGGTTTGCCCCTCCGTGTTTCTGGCCTTTCAGGGAGCACAGCGCAGCCGAAATACATGAATATATGTCAGTTCCGGTTGACGCAACAACATGGCTCGTAAACGTTGAGTTGTTACCGCCTCCATGTTCCGCGTGCAGGATCAGGGCAGTATCCAAAGTTGACGCTTCAAGCGGAGTATACTCACAGTTCGGACGGCTTAAATACAGAATATTCTCAGCCGTACTAAGGTGAGCTTGCGGTTTATGTATAAAAAGGCTGTTGCCCAAGTGATAATGTGATTTTGCCTGGTAACTGTAGGCAGCCAATATCGGAAATCGAGATATTATTTCGACACTTTTCCTGAAAAGATTTTTTACACTTGTATCTTCAGGGTTTTTGTCATAAGAATAAGCGGCAAGCATGGAATAAGCAAGCCTGTTCATAATATTAGCACTCGGCGCTTTCATTATAATATCGCGGACAAAGCCTTCAGGAAGAGTCCTGTGATATGCCAAAACCGAATTAAACTCATTAAGCTGCTCCCAGCTTGGCAATTCTCCGAACAAGAGCAAATATGCACATTCTTCAAATCCAAAACGGTTTTCCTTTAAACATGCGTTCACAAGGTCATATACATCAATTCCCCTGTAAAAAAGCCTCCCGTGCAGAGGGATTTTTTTACCATCCTCTATAACATATGATACAACATCACCAATTTCCGTTAATCCTACAACAACACCTGTCCCGTCTTCGTTTCTAAGCCCGCGTTTCACATTGTGTTTAGCAAACAAATCCGGGCTGTAGTAGCTGTCGATATCGATTCTTTCAGCTGACTTTTCATAATATTGCTCTAATTCTTCCGGTGTAAATTCATATTTCATAAATTTCCTCCTTTTTTAACCAATCCGCTGCGCTATTTAAGCCTATGTATTAGAAGACAAGCTTAGGACGTTTTTTCATAATTTTGCTTTTCCATGAATGCAGTTGCATTTCTAACATGCTGTTCCATAAGTATTTCTGCTAATTCTCGATCCCTGTCCCTTATGGCTTCATAAATGGCTTTATGCTCTGAATATGTTTCTTTTGCACGCTCCGGACATGAAAGCGAAATATCTCTCACGCTTTTCACATAATGATGAAACGCTTTTAAGGTTTTTGTTAAAAGACGGCTTCCGCAAGCTTTATATATTGTTTCATGGAAGCATGAATCAAGCCTGGAAAGCTGCTTAACATCATCACGTCCGGTATAGAATTCTTCCAATTCAATATATTCCTTAAGCTCAGCCAATTCTTCTTCGGTTATATTTTCAGCCGCACGCCTCGCTGTCATACCTTCTATCATCAACCGTATTTGATATATATCCTTTATGTCTTCCCTCGACAGCCCGCGTACAACTACACCTTTGTTGGGGGTATAGGCTGCCAGACCTTCCAGTTCAAGCTGACGTAAGGCTTCCCGGACAGGGGTACGGCTTACTCCCATTTCTTCAGCCATCTTAACCTCATTAAGTAAATCGCCGTGTTTGTATTTTCCGTTCAGAATGCCGTTTTTCAGTTGATCAAACACCTTGCCATGAAGCGACTGGTTTGATTCAATTTCATTTTGTTTGTTGTCTCGCATTTTCTTTCTCCAAAACTTTAATATCAATATTGCCGGGGCAAATTATGTAACCCGTTAAAGTCAATGCTTTCAATGTAGTAGTTCCGCAAGCCGAATAAAAGTTTTTAATATTGTATACAATTATACAATATTAGTCAATGGTTTTTTGCAATTTTTTATTTTAAAAATTGCAGAAATTTATCTTAAGCACTGCGTGTTGTTTGCTCACGGATAACAAAGATATTTTTTGCTTATAATAAGCTTGATATGTTGAAATTTCTTGACAATTACATTAAAAAGTGAGGAGATTTGTATGAATCACGAGGAACCAGGCAATAAGAATAAATACGATAAGTTTGAGATAAATAAAATATATCCGGGAGAAGCAGCGGTAAAACCTCATCTTCCCATATGGTATATCAAAAGCAAAAATACAATCTGGTATATACTATCGGTAATAGAAGTACTGCTTTTGCTGCGTTTTATCTTTAAACTGCTTGGAGCAAATACCGGAAGTGGGTTTACAATATTTCTTTACTCTATTACAAACATTCTCACAATGCCGTTTTCGGGCATCTTTAACCCTGTCAGGTCCGCAGGGCTTGTAACAAGCTCAGTTTTTGAACCGGCTACTATAATCGCAATGGCGATATATGCGCTCGCAGCCTGGGGAATCATAAGGCTATTGTGGATAAAGGTTTCAAGGAATGGCTCCTGAACTGTTTACTCCAATTCAAATTCTACCACTGTATCAATTTCATAGGGCAGCGGATATGTATGCGACTCATTCGGGCCGAAGTTTATGAACGCGTAATCCGGGTAAGCTCTCGTATTCCATGCGTTCAAAAGCTTTATTTCCGATCCGTCAGCAAGAAGNCGCGCTTTTTTAACCTTCCCATTTATCCCTTTAACAGGAAGTGCTCCTATATTCCCATCAAAAATATGCGCATACAGGAATTTTCCGTCTTGCGTGAAATACCCCCATTCCGGTTTTGGATATTCGGCTTTTCCGCAATTGTATATGCTCTTCGAATTATATTTCATCCATTTGCCGATTTGCTCAAGAATATATACGGATTCCGCCGGAAATTCACCGTTTGCATCAGGACCGACATTCAACAGAAGATTGCCATTTTTTGAAACGCATTCAACGAGCTTACGAATAATCAGTTTCGGTGACTTAAATGCTTTGTCGGATGCACAGTAGCCCCAGTTATTGTTCATTGTAACGCATGCTTCCCAGGGTATTGGGTTACCGTTTTCATCGGTTATTCCTTCCGCGGGAATGAATTGTTCGGGACAGGCGAAATCACCGGCATAAAAACTCGGATTAGAGGTTGTTATGCTGCCGTGACCTTCCCCGCTGCCCTCAAGACGATTATCCAGAATAATGCCCGGCTGAAGGGAACGCACCATTTCTACAAGTTTTGTCGCGCGCCATTTTTCGCCCGACATTTCTCCATATGAAAAATCAAACCACATGATATCTATCTTTCCGTAATTTGTGCACAGTTCGCTTACCTGGCCGTGCAAATAGTCCAAATACTTTTCAAAGTTATAAGGCTTGTCCTTATATGCCTTATTATTTCTCATCGGATGAAAAGGATCTCCATACGCAGGATAATCGTCATGATGCCAGTCCAAAAGCGAGTAATACAAACCAACTTTCAGCCCCTCGCTTCTGAATGCGTCAAGGAACTCCCTTACAATATCTCTTCCGGCCTTTGTATTTGTAGATTTGTAATCGGTAAGCGCGGAATCGAAAAGGCAGAAACCGTCATGGTGCTTCGCCGTCAAAACCGCATATTTCATCCCGGCATTCTTTGCGGCTTTAGCCCATGATACGGGGTCAAAGAAAACCGGGGTAAATTCATCAAAATATTTTTGGTATTCATCGTTTGATATTTCCTCAAAGCTCCTGACCCATTCACCCCTTGCTGGAATAGCGTATAATCCCCAGTGAATAAACAAACCAAACCTGGCATTTTCAAACCATTCGGTGCGTCTATTATTTATTTTTCCTGCTTCCATCCCATAACCCTCCCGTATTCTATAAACTTAAATTAAGGATAATACTAATTTTAACATATATTTAGATGTATAGTACAAATAGTACCAAAGTGAAAGGCGGATACCATAGATGAAACAAGTTAAAAATAAACAATTTGGGTTTAACCGGATGTAGGAGCAACTTTAACTATTTTTACAACTTCATCGTTTTGGTCCAAAATAAAGATAATAGCCCCGAGGCCCCCCCAAAAATCCGTACCTTGATATGAACTGCTAAAAATGCTGTGATTGTCTACATACAGGAAAGTGGATTCACAGGAAGAGCGCTCCAATCTAAAAAATTGGAATTTTAAATAATTCAAGCCTGGCCTTTAAGCCAGATTTGTGCGCTCGCATCGCTGGGCATGCGCCAATCGCCCCGCGGTGACAGGCTTATCGTTCCGACTTTCGGGCCGTCGGGCACACAGGAGCGCTTGAATTGCTGCGAGAAAAATCGTTTATAGAATATCTTCATTGTGTCTGATATCTTTTCTTCATCATATTCTCCACAAAACGCGTTTTTAGCAAGGAACAGTATCTTTTCAGGCTCAGCCCCATATCTAAGCATATGGTAAATGAAAAAATCGTGAAGCTCATACGGACCTATTATATCCTCAGTTTTTTGAACGATTTCTCCATTTCCGGAGGGAAGCAGTTCCGGAGTTACAGGCGTATCTATAACGCAGCGTAAAACCTCTGCGACAGCACTGTCGTCAGTATTCTCTGCAGCCCACCGGACAAGGTGTTTAACCAGTGTTTTCGGCACACCGCAGTTGACAGAATACATAGACATATGATCCCCATTGTATGTGCACCAGCCAAGAGCCAATTCAGATAAATCGCCCGTACCGATTACAAGGCCATTTTCCTTGTTCGCAAGATCCATAAGTATCTGGGTGCGTTCTCTCGCCTGGACGTTCTCATAGGTTATGTCATGATTTTCCGGGTCATGACCTATATCTCTGAAATGCTGCATACATGCAGCCTCAATGTTGATTTCATGATAATCTGCGCCTATAGCTTTAATAAGGTTGACAGCATTTCGATATGTTTGTTCCGTTGTTCCAAATCCAGGCATTGTCACCGCTATTATATCTTTTCTCGGCAATTGGAGCAGGTCAAATGCCCGCGCAACAACCAAAAGTGCCAGTGTAGAATCAAGCCCTCCCGACACTCCAATTACCGCTTTTTTAGTCCCTGTGTGCTTAAGCCTTTTCACAAGGCCTGAAGCTTGTATTCTAAAAATTTCCGCACATCTTTCGTCACATGTTTTTGGATTGGATGGTACAAACGGGTGTTTTTCTATTTCACGATTCAGTGTTTCAATATTTTGTCTGCATGGGTTAAGCTTCACAATACGGTTGTTTGAACCGGAAGGCATAAATGTGGACTTATTCATTCTGTCATGAATGAGTTTTTGTATATCAATCTCAGACACAATAAGCTGTGATTCCATCCGGAAACGCTCGCTCTGCGCAAGCACGATCCCATTCTCGGCTATTATCGCATGTCCGCCGAAAACAAGGTCGGTTGTTGACTCTCCTACACCTGATGACGAATACAAATACCCTGCAATACATCTTCCTGATTGGCTTTTAACAAGCATTTCACGATACTCATGCTTGCCTATTATTTCATTGCTGGCCGACAGGTTGCATATAATTGAAGCGCCGTCCAATGCCTTTTTGCTTGACGGGGGAATCGGTATCCACAAATCCTCACATATTTCGATGGCAAAGCATAATTGCGAATATTCGCCGTCTTCAAAAATTAGATCCAGGCCGCATGGTATATCTTCACCAAAAATACTTACATAATCAGTATCCAAATCCCCGCCTTCCCTGAACCACCGTTTCTCGTAAAACTCATTGTTATTGGGAATACAGGCTTTCGGAACGATCCCTTTTATTTGGCCTTTTTGAATTACAGCAGCACAGTTGTAAAGACGATTTTTAATTAATAAAGGCAGACCCACGATAAATACATTATCCCATTTACACGAAGCTTTAGATAATTCATGTAAAGAATTAAGAGCGGAATCTATTAAAATTGACTGCCGAAATAAATCACCGCATGTGTATCCGGTTATGCAAAGCTCTGGAAATACGGTAATATAACACTGTTTTTCCGCCGCTTCCGCCATAATCTCAAGTATTTTTCCGGTATTAAAAACGCAGTCCGCAACCTTCATTTCGGGAACAGCGGCTGCAACACGAACGTACCCGTATTTCGGCATATCATTCACCAGACCTTCCGGCTAACTTTTGTCAACTATAGTTATCAATATTTTACCACACTACCTGAAAAAGTTCATATTAATTTTATTCCATTTATATGGTAAGCATATTAATGAGCGGCCCGGGATACGGAGACCGCTATGCAAAAAATGAACATGGTCTTAATCGTGCTGTCGGCAGGTGCTTTGTCGCCCGTGAAAACGAAACACCCGAAGTAAAGCCGCGTACCCACTGGAACGCGGCAGCAATGCCTCGACCCGCGAAGCAGGACTCGCGAGTATAATGTTCAGAGCCGGAGCAGACTGTTAAGTACGGCTTCCTGACATTTCTGAACGCTATCAAAGTTCATGTTCGGGATATAATAGCTTTCAAGATCATCATGGTATTTTTTCGCCTGTTTCAATACCTGCATCGCCTTATTAAGGAGCCGGCCCGACTCTTCCCTGTTAAATTCAATATCGTCTTGGTATTGTTCAAGTATCGATTCATCAACAAAATCATTGAAATTTATCTCTTCCCCTCGGATACCTTCAACAAAATGCGGCGGGTTCATAGTCGTTATCGAAACATCAAGTTCGGGAATAACAATGTGTTCCGGTTTGCGAGGGTTTAAAGCACAATAATAAGTTTCGGTGTTTATTCCTCGCTCTGTTGACGCAAGTATTGTCCGTTCAAGAAGCCTTTCCGTTCCCGTCCCCGGTTCCCCTTTTATAATAATTACTCTGTCGGTTGTAATCAGAGTCGGAATGTGGTTTACAAAACCTTTCGGTGTAATTGCCGACGCGAAAAGCCGGCGCTGTTTGCCTGTCACTTCCGAAACACCAATCCTGTCAAATATTTCGGAAACGACTTGCGAGATTACAACATTTGCTTTTCCGTTATGCACAGCCATGCCGTAAAGCGCTTCATTGTCTTTGTAAATTGCATATGCAGCATGTATATACCTGTATGCCCTTTGATAGGCAATGCCTTTTTTACGGTTAATGCTCATTATTTTCTCTTTATTCTCAGAAAAACCGTCATTATCCCAAAACTCTCCAAGATTGATTATTTCGTCAACCGCCCCGGGATTTTTCGGATCAACAATATGAGGAGCCGTTCCATCAATAAGCGCAGTGTTCTTCTTGGGGAACACAACACCATCAAGACTGTCCGGATCACTCGAACAATGCATGTATTCAACATCAAAGCCTTCTTTTAACATCTGTGACGCAATTTTTTTCATAAATGTCGACTTTCCGACGCCAGGACCTCCTTTCAGGATAATTATCCTTTCAGCCTTCTCCTGAGGCAGTATATGATCATAATAACTGAAAAAGCCTTCAGCCGTGTTTCCGCCTGCAAACATATGCCTCGTTTTCCCTTCTGCCATAGTAAAACCCCTTCGCAAATTTACAAACTTTTTCTTCCGCTAATTATATGATGCTTTTCCAAGCTATATGTTATTCTCAAAACTGTTATAACCTTAATTATTGTAACTAAATTGCAGACTATGGATACAATTCTTTTTCTTATGCTATAATGTATGAGTTGAGTTATTTGTTTAGCCATTTATGTCAAACAGGTTTGCGAAAAGCTTAACTGTGAAGTGAAAAACACTATCTATACTTGGGGGGTATTTAAATGCAGTATGTTCCTTATGGAAAAACAGGGCTCACCGTATCACGATTCGGTCTTGGGTGCATGAGGTTTCCATCAAGCCAGAAAGAAGCAATAGCGATGGTTCGGTATGCACTGGACAACGGTGTGAATTATCTGGACACGGCCTATATTTACGGCAACAGCGAAGTAGTTACCGGTAAGGCTTTAAAGGACGGATACAGGGAAAAAGCGGTACTGGTCACAAAAAGCCCAATGTGGAAAATAAAAAAGCATAGTGATTTTGAGAAATATCTTGATGAACAGCTTACCCGACTTAATGTCGACTATATTGATGTATACCTTCTGCATAATCTCGGGCATGACAACTGGCAAAGAGTACAGCGGTATGATGGCCTCACTTTTCTTGATAAAATGGTTCAAAAGGGGAAAATAAANCACAAGGGCTTTTCATTCCATGGCACATTGGAATCTTTCAAGGAAATTGTCGACAGCTTCGATTGGGAAATGACTCAGATACAGCTTAATATTCTTGATGATAATTACCAGGCCGGTATTGAAGGCTTAAAATACGCCTACAATAAAGGTATGGCTGTTGTTATTATGGAACCGCTGCGCGGTGGTCATCTTTTAAATAACGTTCCTGATGAAGTTAATAAACTGATTAATGAATATCACGAACGCCGTCCGCTCGTTGAATGGTGCTTCCGCTGGCTTTACAGCATGCCCGAAGTAACCGTAGTGTTAAGCGGTACAAAAACCCTTGAACAGTTGAAACAAAACATGGAAATATTCAGTAGTGCGCAGTACAATGCAATGTCAGAGTCTGATCTTGAATTGATTAAAAAAATAAAAGCCGTATATGAATCTAAAAACAATATAAACTGCACGGGCTGCGAGTACTGTATGCCGTGCCCTAACGGTGTTTCTATACCGGAAGTATTCAGGCTTTATAACAGCTTAAACCTTATGAAATCGCACTGGGTAGACAAGGAAATGTACAGGGATAACCTTTTACCTGAAAAAAAAGGAGCAGACCGCTGTACTGAATGCGGTATATGCATGTCGCGATGTCCTCAGGAAATCAAAATCCCCGATAAGCTGAAGCAGGCGCACCGTCAGCTAATGAAATAATAAAAAATAAACCGCGGCTATTTCCACTTTTTCCTTCTGTTTAGCAGGGCGTTTACATGATCTCTGTGTTCCACCGGCATAACGGTTTCTTTGCTTGTGCCCGGAATTTTTTCCGACTCTTATGCGATGTTTATTTTCTCATTACTGGACTTAAGTTTTTATGATGAAGATAAAGTAATTGAAGATATAACATATATGTGATATTATTGAATTGAGGTGAATTTCTTGTTTAGGATTGAGTACTATAAAGAAGATGAACGGTATCCTGTTATTGATTTTATTAATACTTTATCAACCAAAGATAAGGCCAAAATTTTACGGGAAATAGATATGTTAGAAGAGTTTGGTTTTGCTCTTGGTATGCCATATATCAAGAAGATGGAAGGAACAGATGAGTTGTGGGAATTAAGAGTAAAAATAGGTTCAAATAACTATCGGATTTTTTATTTTCATTATTTAAAGGGATTGTTTGTTTTGCTTCATGGTATTCATAAGAAAAGTACCAAAACACTAAAACGGGATATTAACCTTGCTATATCAAGAATCCAGGAATATAAGATGAGAAAGGAAGAGAAAAATGAATCATGATAAAGTAAAAGAAATTCTTTTTGACCAAGATAGCAATTTGAGAGATGAGTACAATGCTTTACAGCCTATATATGAAATAAGACGTCAATTAATACAATATAGAATTGAACAGGGGTTAAGCCAAAAAGAATTAGCGGAGAAGGTGGGCACAAAGCAATCAGCTATATCCCGCCTTGAATCAGGAGAGTATAACCCTAGTATTGCGTTTTTAAGTAAAGTTGCACATGCGTTAGGAAAAGAAATTCGCATAATGATTCAATAAGTAAAGGGTAGGGAAAATAAACTGCGGCTATTTCCACTTTTTCCTTCTGTTTAGCAGGGCGTTTACATGATCTCTGTGTTCCTCTGGCATAACGGTTTCTTTGCTTGTGTCCGGAAATTTTTCCGGCTCAATCCTTTGCCTCTTTTCAACTGGGCCGGAGGTTAAATCATCCGCCCGAATACCGCTCGCATGAACCGCGGGCCTTTTTTGTACGCAAAAAAGCGCTGTCATTCTCATCAAACTTTTGCCAACCATTTTTCCAATATACCCCAAGAGATTTCATGGATATATTATATTAGTCGGCCGGAATAACAGCATTGATGTATTCTGCTAAAAATTTTTGAATTGTAATGTTGCAATAAAGACTCTTTGTTGTCTTTTATTAGTAAAGCCAAGTAAAGATTCTAATATCAGGAGGTTTTTGGAATGCAAAAAATCAAAAAAATAATTAAACTGATAATCTTCTTGTTATTCATAGCTTTTACCGGTTCATATTTACCAGCATTAGCGAACAACAACAGCAACATTAATGTTCCCGCTGTCCCTGTTCTATATACCGTTTCGGTATATGATCAAAATTACACTCTGCAAGCATTTAAAATAAACGGCCATGATTATTTTAAGCTGCGGGACATAGCATTCATTTTGAAAGAAACGATTATAAGGTTTGATGTAAGATGGGATATACGGGAGAGCGCAATATATATTAAATCAGGGTATGAGTATCATAAAACAGGCGGTGAACTGATAATATCAGATACCGAACAAACTGCTGTTCCTGTATCATCAAAAATATATTTTAACGATCAAAGGTTAGTTAAGCAAAAAAATAAATAATGGATGTTTACAAATTTAACTTTTTTTCTCCTTTATAAAACGTACGCATGCATGCATACAACACATATTATAAAGGAGTTGATAATCATGGGAACATTAACAGTTGTTACTTCAAACGGTCAATACAAGAAGTACACCTATAATTATTCAAACAAAAATTACACTGATATTCACGTATTCTCTTCAATACTTTGGGTTTAACCGGATGTAGGAGCAACTTTCGCTATTTTTACAACTACATCATTTTGATCCAAAATAAAGATAATAGCCCCAAGACCGCCCCAATAATCCGTACCTTGATATGAACTGCTAAAAATGCTGCGATTGTCTACATACAGGAAAGTATCCGCAAGCTCTATACCTTGTAAAGCAATATCAAGTGAACGTAAATTTACTGATGTTATTTTGCTTATTTTATACTCTTTGATGCCGTATTTTTTGTATGCCGCAAATACCTCTTTTTTGCTCGATCCGACAGAAATGCCTTCGCTTGTGAC
>JGI24711J26586_10001977_pt1 | contig 15016 bp, 31 predicted proteins | sample BioPla3DNA1_FD_26586 | JGI IMG/M metagenome (IMG submission 26586)
AAGGCTTTGACGCAGGTCAAGGTGCTGGAAGCGGATGCCCGCAGGGATTATGCAGACCTCTTCCCGTTGCCGGAAGTGGTGATCGAGGATGAAGGAGGGATGCTGTGAGAAGCTACATGGAGCAATATACGGAAAACGAGCTGGCAAGGAACATCTTCGCCATAGAAGATGAGCTGACCTCCCTGTGGCTTGCAGGGGGAATGGCTGGAATCACCGATGTGCGGGTTCAGAAGGATTTCAGAAAAAGGATAGAGGTGGCATCATTCGGACGCAACACCGTGCGGTTCGATGCCAACGGACAACCTTCCGTGCTGGTAAAATTCTCACCGGACGACAAGTCAAAGCTGGCATACCTGTATGCAGACAGCACCGCCGGAATGCAGTCGTCATTCATCATCGACGGAAAGGCGAAGCCGTGGTACAGGGGCAAGTACCAGATGGGCCGTGTGAACGGCACCAACTACCCTGTCTGTCTGCGTGGCCTTGAGCCGTGGTACAACATCACCTTCAATGCAGCTCAGGCGGCCATTGTGGCCAAGGGTTCCGGCTACTGCCTTCCAACCCAGCAGATGGAAACGTTCATTGCCTTGGCATGTGAGCGTAACGGATTCGAGCCGGGCGGAAACACCAACTATGGCTCCTACTATTACGCACAGGACGAGAAGGGAATCGCATCCGGCATGTACAGCGGGAACAACTATTACCACACCAAGGGTGGAAGCGGTCCGCTCTCGTGGAGCCATGATGGAACCCCGTTCGGGTGCTTCGACATCGTGGGCAACACGTGGAAATGGACCGGAGCGCTGAGAACCGTAAACGGCGAGATTCAGACATTCGCCGACAACAACGGTGCAGGAACCCTCTCCACCGTAGCCGCCCATGCCGTCGACTCAGCAAGCTGGAAGGCCATCGACGTGGACGGAAACCTCGTGACGCCGGAGGCTGGGGTATCGGCCTATGCGGATGCAACCGTCTATGCCGCCGATGCGATTGTCATGCACAACGGAGTACGCTACAAGGCCCTCACGAACCACACCTCCGAATCGGCGACCGAGCCGGGAGTCGGGGCGTCGTGGCAGACCGTGTGGGTACGCAATGGAACCTTGCACTATGCATGGGATGGGGCGAAGGTGCTGCTCACCGACCATGCCGAGGGGCTTGATGATACATCAAGGACAGTGACGTTCAGTGCATTGACGGCCAACATCAGCGTCCCTGCAATTGCGGTGCATCTGGGCCTGTTCCCGAAGGCTTCTGGGAATTACAAGGGTACATTGTACATCAAAGGCGGCGAGCGGATGGCCCGCCGGGGCGGCGACTTCACCAACACGGACGATGCTGGAGTGCGGTCGTTGACTCTCAGCAATCATCGGGGCAGCTCGTACAACGTCACTGGGGCCGGCCTGGCTTATACAGGCGATTGACAACCGGACAACCGGCAACTGATTAACTGATGAAGGAGCAATAGCGTTTTTGATTGTGGGGGTTTGATATGGACAAACGGCAAGGGCTTAATGATATTATCGTAACGATTGACAATGTTGTGCCGGTTGTGCAACAGCATGAGGAGTGCCTGCCACACATCAAGGAAAAGATTGACCATCTGACAAAGCGGATAGACACTTTGTACCGCATGGATTGGGTTATTATCCTTCTTATGGTGAGCGTGCTTGGGGAAAAGGTGCTCAAGTATATCGGAGGCGCACTATGAAGAAGCCAGCAAAAAAGCTTACCCTTGCAATCCTTGCTGTTGCGTTCCTTGTCGGCCTTGTCGGATGCTTCCTGGCATTCTTCGATATGGATAAGTTCACCAAATTCTTGGGAGCGTTCCTGCCATTCTTCTTGGGCATGGTTGCAAGCGTTGGCACAGGCTCGGTGGTGAGCAAGATACAGGAGGGAAAACATGACCGTAAAACAGATATTTAGGTGGATTGGCGGTGGCATAGTCACCTTGCTCTTTGCTATCCTCGGCATTCAGCGAAAGAAGATTGTCAGGCAGAAAGAGGAAATCAAGGTCAAGAAAGAAGAGGTTAAGCAAGCCGAAGCCCAAGCCGAGCAAGCGGTCAAGGTGGTGCAAGTAGTAAAGGAAGCTGCCAAGACCGAACAAGTTCTCCAAGCTGAGCAGACCTACAACGAACAAGTAATACAGGAGGCCAAAGATGATAAAGAAGTGCTGGATTTTGCTACTGCTCTTATCGATAATTTCAATAACAAGTTGTAAAACCGTTCCGACAAAGGAACCTTATTATGACATAGTAGAGCCACCCCCTAGGCCGACCCTCGTACAAGTCATGGACGAACCTATCAAGGGGCTTACTCACAATCTCAGCCTGCTCATTACCCACGTTGGTCGCTGGGAAGCGTGGTACGAGCAACTCAAGGCTTACGACAGCTTGTAAACTTTCTTTAAAATCTTTTACGAATTTTGTTGACTATCCCCTTATTATCTCCTACCATACAAGTAAGGAGATTATTTATGACAACAAAAAAACTTGCGGAAATCGAAAAGCTACTGAGCGGGATTATTCCAATCAAATCTATGGGAATAGCAAATAATAATTCCCGTTCAGGGTTGGTTGGGAGGACAAGAATCCATTTGTGCGAACACACACACACGTGCTTGAGGCCATCAGACCAGTGTTATGTGCAGGTGGTTTGTGGAGAAATGCTTACAGTCTATACTAGCTGTAAAGTCGAGATCGAAAAAAATCGCATCATTTTTTCCAGCAGAGGGCAGAAAACAGTGGTGTGGACAGGAGAAAGGAAATGAGCGAGATGATGAAAAGGTATCCAGATATCTTGATTTACAAAGACCAGTACCCGTACAAAGTTGTAAGAAGTGTGCGACAAGCGTCCAAAGAGACGAAAGTGTCCGAACGAACCATCATGCGTATGATAAGAGAGCCCTTGAAAAACTCTGTAGATAAGGCAAATGGTGGTCGGACTTCACCGGCTGGATGGGGCTTCGATGAACTATTTGACAATCGGAATTAATTGTGTATAATAGGGGTGTAGGTCGTTCTGACTTACCCTCCTTTTCCCCCCAGGTTTTCTCCTTTCCTGTGGGGGTTTTCTTTGTCTAAAATAATCCAACATTCTTCTTGACAGTTGTTACTGTAGGGTGTATCATAAGTTATCAAATGACAAAGGAGACAATATGACAAGGGACATTTATTATCAAGGCATTGACTGGGAAATTGGCTGCGGCTGGGAGGATGACACATGCACAGACTTGTACATTACTGCGATCAAGGTGCAGGGCTCGGACTTTGACATCTACGACCATCTTCTTGAGTCCACGCTAGACGGCTTGTATGAGGCACTTGAAGAGTCATTCAAGTAATCTATCAACTTCGGGGGTTGCGTGCGCTAGGCGCAATCCTCGTGCGTATGGGAGTATATTATGAAGGTTCTTGATTGGATGGGTCGTGATATCATCGTTCCCTGTGATGCGAAAGCAGTCTGGAAGCGTGTAGCTGAAGTCACCGGAAATATGCCGATTGAAGGATTCTCTTTTGATGCTTGGACAAAAGAATTGAGCGTTACATGTGACTGTGGAATTGGTGTTGCATACACAGGCTATAAATATTACAAAACTTTCAAGGTTGATATCTCCGACCTTATCACTGGGAAGATGGAAGTAGTATCTCCAGGTTACAAGGGCGAGGTGAACAACGAGGGATTGGAGGATTGACGGAGGTGGGGGGATAGTGTACAATACTATTAGGTTCGAGGTATTGTGTAACTTCACTACTTACACCATCCCTTGAAAAGGAAAGGACATCCCTTATTCAGCTTACCTGTAGTGACACTAGAAATAGTGAGGTGGGCTGGATAGGGGTTTTGTTTTTCTAGGAGATATAATGACAAAGAGAAAACCGATTGATGTTGATGAATTGAAAAAAGTATTCAGAATTAGGAATGGTAATTTAGAAAGGATTAATTACCACTATACAAATGGGAAATGGACAGTTGTTGATAATAAAAAAAATCACACTGGTGGTTACTGCCGAGTAAGGTTTAATGGGGAAAATATATTGTACCATGTTATTATCTGGATATTGTCAACAGGTAAAGATATACCTCAAGGTATGGGAATAGACCATATTAACGGAAACAAAATTGATAGTAGAATTGAAAATCTTAGACTTGTTACAACTAGGCGAAACCAGCAAAACCGAAAAAAACATAGAGAAGGTAAATTAGTTGGTTGCTATTTTAATAAATCTGTGGGGGAATATCAAGCACAAATAAGAATAGGTGGTAAAGTAATTTATTTAGGCCTTTATAAAACAGAACAAGAAGCGCATGAAGCATATAAGATTGCTTGTAAATATATTGCAAAGTATACTGATAATGATTCGTTCAGAGAACTTATCAAGAAAGAGATGGAGAGTTATAATGGCAGATAACGAAAAATACTATTACATCAAACTCAAGGATAGCTATTTTGACCAAGACAACATCAAGGTCTTGGAATCAATGAAGAATGGACATATTTATAGCCTTATCATTATCAAGTTATATCTCAAAGCATCAAAGACAGATGGTCAGCTTATGATGACTCAAAGAATCCCATACGATCCAAACAATGTAAGCATCCTTGCAAACGTAATAGGGCACGATGTAGACCACGTTAAGGAAGCTATAAGACTAGGGGTGCAGCTAGACTTGATAAAGATTATTGATGGCAAAGAAATATGGATGACAGAAATACAAAACATGATAGGTCAATCATCAACAGAAGCAGATAGAGTAAGACTTTATAGAAAGAAACTTGACGCAAAAGCATTACCAAAAAGTAAAGATGTACAAATGTACGACAAATGTACACCAGAGATAGAGAAAGAGAGAGAGATAAAGAAAGAGTTAAAGATAGATACATATACTGAGGTTTGCGCTGAAATAATTTCCTACCTCAATGAAAAAACATCATCAAGATATCGTTCCACCGACACCACAAAGAAGCTCATTCGAGCAAGACTAGAAGAGGGATTCACCAAAGAGGACTTTTTTACCGTCATTGATAACAAGGTTAAGTCATGGAAGGGAACTGAATGGGAGAAGTATCTAAGACCTTCTACGCTATTCAATGCCTCTAAGTTCCAGGGGTATCTCAATGAGAAGCCTGTAGAAAAGAAGCACGCTGGGTCAAAAGAGGGATACTCTGTTGACGTATCAAAGTACGATACTATATAGGAGTTATTATGCAAAGCGATATTAAGACTAATTTAGATAATATAAAGCGTAGGATTATCGAGAATAGAGAGAAAATGGAGATGGAAAAATATGGCAGGATTCTTCAAGATGATGAGAGAGATGCAATCATCGAAAAAGAAGAATTACAAAGAAAAATAGATATAGAGAACGAAAAAATTAGGACAATCTATAGCGAGTTCATAAGAGAAGTACCGCCCAGGTTCAAAGATGCAACATTCTCTTCTTTCAAATGCTCGACGGATAAACAAAGAAGAACAGTGGAATATCTGAAAACTGGTGGCAGCGCGGTTATATATGGCTCTAATGGCGTTGGAAAAACTCACTTGGCGTATGCTACGTGCGAGTATCAAGCAAGGCAAGGAAAGGTAGCTGGATATATCCTTGCTTTTGACTTCTTCAATAAGATACGAAAATCATTTTCAGATGGCACTACCGAAGATATTATGGATAAGTATAGTAATTATCAGCTCCTTGTTATTGATGAGATAGATAAGACGCAAGGTACGCAAACTGAGTTTATGTATCTGTATTCTCTTATTAATGAGAGATACAACTACATGCGATCAACCATACTTATCACCAATGCAAAGCCGGATGAATTTGCCGCAATTATTGGTCAATCAGCTCTAGACCGAGTAGCATCGGAGGGAAAAGTTATTGACTTGACAGGCGAAAACTATAGGCAGCGTAAATCATTACATTCACTGAAAAAGGAGTGAAGATGACCGAAGAGCAAAGATATCGTTACTGGCTGGCTGTCCATGCACTTGCAGATAGTGAAGAATCTGCACCTCCGAGCACTCCGAGACTGCTATCAATGGCGACCTTGCCACGTGTTGGTCAGTCGGCTGCATGTGCAATTTGCATCCCGATTATTTACCGCTTAATAAGTGGTGCCACGGATTCGCTGATGTATTCGAAGATGGTGACGGATTCTTAGTTCACAATTACCGAATCCTCAACGGACGAATTTTGTAAAAAGATGGTAGAAAGTGATTGACAGTTTCTACTATAGGGTGTAATATTAGGTATAAAGAGAAAAGGAGAAAGGAAATGGCGAAATTCAAACCGTTCAGTAAAACGAAAACGAAAACGGATTACATAAATAATTCGTTTGTAAGTGAGAAGATTGGGATTAATCCATTTACTGGAAAGCCTGCAAAAGTCGGAGAAGAATTTGATATGTGTCATGAAAGGAGACACGGAATTGAGGTCTATGTACTCCCTACAAAAAAAGATGGAGTTATTGTGTGGAAATGGAGAGCAGAGCAGAAGTCCGCAAAGTTTGTACCGGGGAAAGGGTACAAGTTCTCAGCCTACTCAAGGCAGTGGCAAGATGGATTCACTAACACCTTTGAGGAGGGACTGCAGATTGTTACTGACTTGTACGCAAAGTGGATGGATGAACGTCCAACAGCATAGGTTTTCTCCCCCTCTTCGGAGGGGGCATTTCTCCAGCCCATACAGTGGGCTGAGGTAATGCAAAGGAGAGCATATGAGTATATTAACTGTAATAGGCTGTATTGTGGCTGGAATCGTTCTTATAGCAATTCTCAGTATTCCGTACATAATTAGCTATGCAATGGCTTGTAGGTACGCTGAGACACTGCCAGAGAGCGATAAGGAACAGTTCTGGAAGGATTATCTGATGGAGCTGAATAAGCACAATGAAGGAGAAATTCTATGAAAGAAATTCGGTTACTTAGAAAGGATGAAATCAGCGTTCGGCAGAATCAAATCAAGAACGGCAATGTGTTTTTGTTGCTGTACAAGGACGCTCGTGTTGACATGGCTCTTCTCGATGAACTATTCACCCCGATGGGTTGGAAGAAGTCGTATCGTGAAGTTGGAGGGAATCTGTTCTGCACCATCTCCGCTTACGACAAGGAAACTGGTCAATGGGTAGAGAAAGAGGACGTTGGCACCGAGAGCAATATCGAAAAGGCTAAAGGCGAGGCTTCCGATGCTTTCAAGCGGGCGGGGTTCAACTGGGGAATCGGGCGTGAGTTGTACACCTCTCCAGTCATCGCTGTGAAGCTCAAGAATGGAGAGTTGTTCAATGGCAGGTGCTATACTTCCTTCTACGTCTCTGATATTGCTTGCAACGAAAATCGGGAAATCTGCAAGCTGGAAATCGTTGACGGTTCTGGCGAGGTTCGATTTTCTTGGGGAAGCGGACAAGCAAAGGGCAATCTTCCGCCAGCCGAGGTTGCGTTCGACATTGAAGCCTATCGGGAAGAAGTTGAGGCTATGATCAACGCTTGCGACCTTATCGACAACGACAAGAAGGCATTGACGCTCAAGGGTTTGCCCAGGTACGACAAAAGGCTCCTTGACAGCGTTGTGGCTAGAATCAAGGAATTGGAGAAAAGCAATGGTTGAGTACAACGATTCAATTCACGAATACACACTAGGGGGGATTCACATCCCCTCAGTGTCCGAGCTTCTCAAGCCAGTTGTAGGCGATTTTGAATGCGCCCCCATGTACGCAGAGCGTGGAACAGCGGTTCACAATCTAACAGAGCTTTGGGATATTGGGTTGTACTTCCCAGAGCTGGCAGACGATGAACTTATGACCTACATGATGGCTTATGAGGACTTCCACGATCAACACGAGGTTGAGGTAATACAGCTAGAACAAATCGTGTTCAACAGAGAGTTAATGTACGCAGGTCGCTTAGACAGGATTTGGCTTATTGATGGAGAGGAGCACCTCACCGACATAAAAACAGGTGGGAAATATAAGCAACACCTTTTCCAGGGGTGTGCCTACCAGATGGCGTTGCCACAGGCAAGGCGTGTGCTCTCAAACCTCTATCTCAATCCGTTCAACTTCAAGTTGCACAAGTGGACACAGGATGATAGGCAGTACGGCTACAAGATGATAGAAGCGTTAAGTATGGTCTATTGGGACAATCACAGAAGGGACAGAAAAGCCCTTGAAAAGATTTTGAAGGAGGAAGTATGACAATTCAAGAAGCAGCAAAACAAGCAGGGTGCCATTATCAGACAATTTACCAAAACATAAGAAAGGGTAAGTTAAGAGCAACGAAAAAGGGTAAAAATGGGCATTGGAAATTAGATATAAAAGAGGAAGATTTGAAAGAGTTTATGAGTGGACCACCAGAAACATTAACCACAGAAGAAGTGGCTTTAATTAAAGGATGCTCCAAATCATCAATAAGTGCAGCAATAAGAAGAGGTACTATTAAACCATATACAAAGGTTGGACGGAAAAATTATTTTAGGGTATGTGATATAGGTAAAACTGATTTTACTATGCTTAATAGATATGAAGCAGAAACAGGCAAAAAAGGTACTTTGCATAGGGGATTTTTTACAATCGCATGGGCAACAGAGTATGTGGAATGGCTTGAAGATAAAGTAAAAAACAACACACATATGGAGGATGTATGATAATAAAATTTTCGAGTGACTACCCAAAGCTACACGGTCAGACGACAGCGGAGTTACTTGCAGTTAAACCGATTCGTATTGACAAAGACACTCCAAAAGAATTGCTCGAATACGACACAAAGAAGGTTGATGGCACATATTACAAACTAAGGACAGGCGACTATATACAGCTAATTTTTCTTGGCAATCTTGGCATACCTTTTTGTACAATCAGGTCAAAGAGAAATCGTTTTACAGAGGACAAGGAAGCATATTACAAGCAGTTTGTAGGCAAGGTTTTTGAGATAGTGAAGGAGGACGTATGACAGTCTCCTGGACAACCAGGGTTGAGGAATTGGGGCTAGCAATAGTCCCTCTCCAATACCGCACCCAAGCTCGAAGTTTATTTGCGGAATCTGCAAAAAAATCCTCTGGGTATGTCACAATCAAAATAACCTTGCCTACCAGATGGGGTACAGACCAACAAAACAGAGCTTTTCACGCCCTTCTTGGCGAATACTGGAAATCCGGCTTGTCAAGCTATGAAAGCTATGACGACATGAGGGATACAATCAAGTTGCGTATTGCCGGAGCGGACGAGTATATCTATATAGCAGATGGAAAGGTAAGGCACGCAAAGAGCCTTGACGATGTTGTTGGTAGGTATGCCGAGGTTCCCAAATCTTGGTCTGACTTCACGTTGGAGCAACGCAGGGATGCAATCGATGAGGTTATCAGAGAGGCGACAATGGCGGGGGTTAACTCCCGAAAGTGGGATGAAATAATCACTGGAATGCAGGAAGAAATGCTTGGTTAATCAAGTAAGGTATGGTACGATTCAAACAAGGAGAAAGCAATGAGAAAGCTTAATGAGTGGTTTGCAAATCAAATTTCAAGTCTGGCTGGGTTTTTCGGCGACAAGTCAATAATTTACGAAATGAAAGTATCAGAAGCTGACATGATTGAAGCAGCAGGCAGGTTTGGGTTTTTCTATTTTGATTGTGGCGATGGTTTTGTGTTATCAAGACCTAAGTTTTGTAAATAAGGAGAAAGAAATGGCTGAAGATAAAAAGATTTACGCAGGTTCGGGAAGAAAGGTCAATCCTTACATTCGTGGAATTTCTGTTTGCTTGGACGACATCCAGCAGTACGCAGTCCGCTCAGAAAAGAACGGCAAATTCTACGTCAAGCTCAATGTTGTGGATTTGAAGCAATCCAATCAATGGGGCAAGGATGTTTCGGTTGAGATTGACACGTGGAAACCCGAATCAACACGGAAGTCAACCACGGAAGCACCCTGGAAGTACCACGGAAGTCAAAAGCAGAACACGCCGGAGAACTTTGTTGATGATTCCGGCGACCTTCAAATCCCATTTTGATATGACCGAGCGAGAACGCTTTGAGTATCAAGAAAACCGTATCCGGCTGATGATTAATCGTGGTTGCAAATGCGAGGTGTGCGGGAAGCCGTTGCACCTCGGCAACCTACAGCTTGCTCACAGGATACCAAAAGCTAAAGGCTACTTGAAGAGGTACGGGAAGGATGTGATTCATCATCCGCTGAATTTGGCTACAGTGTGTTGTCTAGAATGCAACAGCAGAGTATTACTTGATCCAAAAACACACCCGATAGAAGCACAAGAATTGATAGATAGAATCAAGGAGGACGTATGAAATTACTAAAGGTTTTGAATAAAGATTTGACTAGCCCGTATCAAGGGTTCAAGTTTGAATTGGGCAAGAAGTATGTGTGCGATGATTTTGATACATCGGGCAAGGAATGTTCTAAAGGCTTCTACGCTGTCGATTTTAATGGATTGGTGTATGCAATCAATAATGGTGGTCAAAAACATTCTGTATTTGAGGTAGAAGTTGGTGGAAGAAGCAAAGAGTTCAACCAATTCAAACGAAGGTACGAGGAAATCACGATTCTACGTGAATTGGCCGAGGACGAAATCAAAGAGGGGTTGTTGGCCTGCGAGGAAAAAGAGGGATATAGGGTCTGTGAGGCGTGTTATCCAGTTAATCCGTTTGAAGTTAATCCGATGCCACTAGAAGATGCAAAGAAACTACTTGAAGAATGGAAAAAAGTCAGGGGTTCGGACAGGGATTCGGTCTGGGATTCGGTCTGGGATTCGGTCAGGGTTTCGGTCAGGGATTCGGTCTGGGATTCGGTCTGGGATTCGGTCTGGGTTTCGGTCTGGGATTCGGTCAGGGTTTCGGTCAGGGTTTCGGTCTGGGATTCGGTCAGGGATTCGGTCAGGGCATATATTTCTTCATTGTTCACAAATATCGAGCAATGGAAATATGTGAAACATGAAGCTGGAGTCAATCCGTTCCAAAGCGGTATCAATTTATGGAAAGGTGGGTATGTGCCCAGCTTTGACGGCAAGACTTGGCGATTGCACACGAAAGATGAGGTTGTATGGGAGGACTAATGTTCACATTCAATCTGACCGACCCAATGCCGTGGGAAAAGAACGAGCAACCAGACTTCTCAACCGAGAGCCATGACTTTTATGTGGAGGAATACTTCACGAAGAAAGTACGGACGCACAGTGACGGCTCGGAAAATCGCAAGACAAAGGATTGGTATGTTGCAATCGCCATAGAGAAAGCCACTGGCACTAGGACGTGGGTGGTGAGCAATGGAGTTGAAATCATCAATGACGCAAGGGGACTTGAGGCTATTGCGGTTCTCACAGATATGTACCGATTTGTGAATAGGAGGTAGTATGAACGCTGGAAAACAATTTGAAAAGGACTTCAAGGCATCAGTGCTTGACGACCAGTTTTTCTTGAGGCTGAATGACGCTGGTGGATGGTCAAAGTCTGTAGACCTACGGTTCACCCCTTCACAGCTCTGTGATTGCCTGTTATTCACTCGTGGCACGTTGTACCTCCTGGAACTCAAGAGCCACACAGGACGGAGCATTCCTGCAACATGCCTCAAGCAGACTGATGCACTGGCTACTGTGGACTATGTAGGCACCTTCCCAGCCTTTGTGTGCAACTTCCGTGACTACTCGGAGACTTATATCATCGGTGCATATTTCGTGCAACAGGAGCTATCCGTTAGGAAGAGCCTGTCACTGGAGACTTGCAGGGAACTTGGGACTTTGATACCTCAGAAGAAGCTGAGGATTCACTGGCGTTATGATTTAAGCGTCCTATGAAATCCGATAGTTCCATTAAACGCATTTCATGGAATTAGTAAGATTGCTTATATCCAGAATCGTGGTATTATGGATTTATGGCCACTACCAAGCGGTAGATGGATGCGCAGGGAGCGAGGTGCAGACAAGCCTCATAAGCTATGTCGTTGGGGGTCGGTTCCCCACCCTGCTATCGGGGCTGAAATGGTGTCGATTGTTCTAGAAAGCCACACGTGGACAGAACAAGACGAGGGTTCGATTCCCTCCAGCTCCAAAAGGGGGAGTTGTGAGATTTAGAACAAAGGTCAGAGAGCTTGAAGCGATCCAGTTTGATGGTACGAATATCGAAGCAATCAATACACTCACAGGACTTCAATTTAAGCTTAAGGAAACACTGCATGTAAAGTATCTGCTCTGCGGTGGCGGCTTGGTCAACTTGGGCGACTGGGTAGGGGTAGAGGACGGCAAGATAAAAATCTTGGGTGCAGCAGAACTGGAAAATGATTACACGCCAGTACCGAACAAAGGACAATAGAAATGAAAACAATTTACATAAGCGGGCCGATGAGCAACACACCGAATAGCAATCTAGAGGCTTTCGATGAGGCTGAAAAACAGCTCAAACAATTGGGCTTCGATGTGCTGAATCCGCACAAGATATGCGAGGAGCTGAATATCAGATTCTTCGAGATGGGCAAGGTTCCGACATACGAGGACTACTTGAAAGAGGATATCATCCAGATGCTGAGTAAGTGCGATACAGTGCTGGTACTCCCTGGCTGGAGGCAAAGCAAAGGAAGCAAGTTGGAGATTGCGAATGCGATCGCATGCGGCTTGGATGTTGTCTTCGATATTTCCGATGTATAATAACGAAAAACGTGTTATCATAGGAGGAGGAGGCTTACATGAAGAACGTTGTACATTTATGCGATTGCATGGAATTTATGAAGGGGATCCCAGATAAGTACTACGAGTTGGCTATTGTTGACCCACCGTATGGGATTGGGATGGACGGTGGAAATGTCGGCTATAAAGGGTTCAACAACTTTGAAAAAAAGGAATGGGATGCATCGCCGCCGTCAGCAGAGTTCTTTGAAGAACTGCGCAGGGTGTCAGCAAATCAAATCATCTGGGGTGGGAATTACTTTGGGTTGCCGCCGACACGGTGCGTCATAGCATGGGATAAAGGAGAGGGCTTTTATAACAGGACATACGCTGAGATTGAAATGGCATGGACATCGTTTGACAGAAACGCAAGGATATTCAAGCGAGATCCGCTTGCGAAAGGTGATTACCGCGGAAAGGTTCACCCCACTCAAAAGCCCGTAGCCCTCTACAAGTGGCTCTTAAAGAACTACGCAAAACCCAACGATAAGATATTTGACTCTCATGTTGGAAGCGGTTCAATAAGGATAGCTTGCCACGACATGGGGTTTGACTTTGAAGGGTGCGAGATTGACAAGGACTATTGGGAGGCGCAAGAGGAACGATACAATACTCACATAAGCCAGCAAGACTTATTCAGTGGTGAAGAAATGCAGAAAGTAATCTATCAAGAGGCGTTCTTATGACCTACCAACAGATGCAGACAGCGAAAATATGGTAGACTCTGAGTAAAGGAGTTGCTATGAACAAAGTACATTTATGCGATTGCATGGAGTTTATGAAGGGCATCCCAGACAAATACTACGAGTTGGCTATAGTCGACCCGCCGTATGGGATTGGGGCAGGTGGAAAATCTTTTATGAACGGAGCATCAAAAACTGCACATAAATACACACGAGATTTATTATGGGATAGTGAACCTCCAACTGAGCAATACTTTTCTGAATTGCGCAGAATATCGAAAAACCAAATAATCTTTGGAGGTAATTATTTTACTTTGCCACCATCACGTTGTTTTTTGATTTGGGATAAAACAATTCATGGAAATAGTTATGCAGATTGTGAAATGATGTGGACTTCGTTTGATTCTGTTGCACGGATTTACCGCAAAAATATGGTTGCAATAACACTTGATGGACGTATCCACCCCACCCAAAAACCCGTCGCTCTCTACAAATGGTTACTCAAGAACTATGCCAAACCCAATGATAAGATATTTGACTCCCATGTTGGCAGTGGCTCAATCCGTATTGCTTGCCATGATATGGGATTCTCATTTGAAGGTTGTGAGATTGACAAAGATTATTGGGAAGCACAGGAGGAAAGATACAATACTCACATAAGCCAACAAGACTTATTCAGCGGGGAAGAATTGCAAGAGATTATATACTCGGATGGGGTGTTGATATAATGCACAAACCCAACAACCTTGACACTTCTGAATAATGTGTTATAATAAAGGCATGGCAAAAATGGGTAGACCAAAGATAGAAATTGATTTTGAGAAGGTAGACGCTCTTTGTGCAGTCTTTTGCAACTGCAAAGAGATTGTCTCTGTGCTCAATTCTTTCGACATCAACTGCTCATATGATACTGTCGAGAGAAGGGTAAAAGAGCAATTTGGCGTAACATTTGCGGAATATGTTGAACAAAAGCAGATGGCGTTCGCAAAACCAAAACTTAGAAAGGCTCAGTTCGATTGCGCTCTTGGTGGTAATGCAACCATGCTCATCTGGCTCGGAAAACAATACCTAGGTCAGATAGACAGGCAAGAGATGAAAATCGAGGGTGGTGATACACCTGTTGAAATCAAGCAGACCATAGACAAGGTCAAGGCAATGGTCAATGACAACCAATGAGGCAAAAGGACTAATCGAATATCCAGTAGCATTTGCTCACCTTCTAGGATACAACCTCCTGGAGGGTATCCATAACGAATGGATAAAGACATTGCTTTGGAGGGATGAAGATTACACACTCCAAGCTCATAGAGATTCATATAAAACAACATGTTTGATCGTGGCGGTTACGATGGCAATGATTCTCCGCACCGACTTGACTATTCTGCTCCTACGCAAGGAGAGCGGTTCAACGGTTGAATTTGTAAGGGCGGTCAAGAAGAACCTCCAATCAGATATTGGGCAAGCATTCTCAATGGCGGTCAACAAGAAGCCTATCCAACTGCTCAAAGATACCCAAACGGAAATCCACACCAACCTTTTCACTGGCCAAGGGATCAAGGAATCCCAACTGGTAGCAGATGGTATACGATCATTCGCCATAACCGGAAAGCACTTCAAGAGAATCTACACAGATGATATTGTTACTTTGAAAGACCGCATTTCAAACGCTGAGAGAAT
>JGI24711J26586_10001992_pt1 | contig 14945 bp, 13 predicted proteins | sample BioPla3DNA1_FD_26586 | JGI IMG/M metagenome (IMG submission 26586)
TAAGTCAAAAAAAATAATAATAGTGAGGCTCATTTTATTTGAAAATGCTTATTTACTGTGAGAAAATTAATGGCAAAACAGAAACAGATTGACAAAATTTCTCTATTTTTGCCTTTTAAAAATAAAAATAGGTGGAAGTAAAAAATTACGCTTTAAGCATAGCTAAAGAACTGAATTTAAAGGAAATTCAAGTTAAAAATACGTTAGATTTATTGAATAGCGGAGCAACGATTCCGTTTATCTCTCGCTATAGAAAAGAGGCAACCGAGAGTTTAAATGAGGTTGAGATATCATCAATTAAAGTATTGTATAATAGATGGTTAGAGTTGGATAAGCGGCGAGCGGCAATCATTGATTTAATCACGGAACAGGGGAAAATGACAACCGAATTGCAAGCACAACTCGAAAATGCTTCCACCTTAGCGGAATTAGAAGATATTTATCTCCCCTATCGTCCGAAAAGAAAAACTCGGGCTTCGGTTGCCATTGAGAAAGGATTAGAGCCTCTGGCTACACTTATTTTTCAGCAGAAAAACGTTAATATTGAGGAGATTGCGAAAAAATATCTTAATTCGGAAAAGGAACTTAATACGATAGAAGATGTTTTGGCTGGAGCAAGAGATATTATTGCCGAACAAATTACTGAAAATGTTAGAATTAGAGGTCGAATAAGGGGACTTTTCAAAAATGAGGCGACCATAACGTCAAAAGTTATAAAGGAGAAAGAAAAAGAGGGGGAAAAGTATAGTATTTATTTCGATTCGTCGGAACGGCTCTTAAAAGCTCCGTCACATCGGTTATTAGCTCTATTTCGGGGGGAAGATGAAGGTTTTTTGCGTCTCACTATTGAGCCTGACGAAGAAAAAGCGCTTGAAATAATAAAAAAAGAGACGGTGAAGAGTAATAATTCTTGTGGCGAACAGGTACGTTTAGCGGCTCAAGATGCGTACAAACGGTTGCTAAAGAGGCAAATGGAGACGGAAATACGACAATTTTTCAAAGAGAGAGCCGACAAAGAAGCGATAAAAGTTTTTGCTACGAACTTACGACAACTATTGATGGCACCGCCGTTAGGTCAAAAACGCGTTTTGGCTATTGACCCGGGATTTAGAACCGGTTGTAAAGTGGTAATATTAAACGAACAGGGGAAACTTTTGTACAATGAGACGCTCTACATTCATCCGCCGCATGCGGAATATAAAGTCTCATCAGATAAATTGAAGAGATTGGTTTTACAATACAAAATTGATGCGATAGCTATTGGGAATGGCACAGCGGGGCGAGAAACGGAAGATTTTATTAAACGGATTCCGTTTGAAAGGGACGTTATGGCTATTGTTGTGAATGAAAGCGGTGCGTCCGTTTATTCTGCGTCCGAAGTTGCTCGTGAAGAGTTTCCCGACTATGATGTAACTGTTCGCGGAGCTGTCTCTATTGGTCGGAGATTGATGGACCCTTTGGCGGAATTAGTTAAAATCGACCCGAAATCTATCGGTGTTGGGCAGTATCAACATGATGTTAATCAAACACTTTTACAAGAAAGTCTAAACGAAACGGTTGAAAGTTGCGTCAATGCTGTCGGTGTTGAAGTGAATACGGCAAGTAAAGAGTTGTTATCTTACGTTTCAGGAATTGGAAAAACTTTAGCCGGGAAGATTGTAGCATATAGAGATGAGCACGGGGCATTTAGAAATCGCGAAACTCTTCGTCAAATTCCACAGTTCGGCGAAAAGACGTTTGAACAAGCAGCAGGTTTTTTACGAATACATGGAGCGGAGAATCCTTTGGATGCCAGCGCCGTGCATCCGGAAAGCTATTATATTGTGGATAAAATATTAGCAAAAACAAATTGTTCCCTGCAAGAACTGATAAATAATAAATTGTTACAGGAGAAAATAGACCTGAATGAATTTGTTTCCGAAAAGATTGGGCTTCCTACTTTAAAGGATATAATGGAAGAGTTAAAAAAGCCGGGAAGAGACCCAAGGGAAAAATTCGACCTATTTGAATTTGACAAAAATATTACCTCTATAAACGATTTAACTATAGGTATGACGCTAAATGGTGTTGTAACCAATATTACTAACTTCGGATGTTTCGTTGACATCGGCGTTCATCAAGACGGTTTAGTACATATTAGTCAGATGGCAAATTACTACGTTGCTAACCCGAACGATGTCGTTAAATTAAATCAAAAAGTTTTAGTTAAAGTTATTGGGCTTGAAATCGAACGCAAGCGTATCAATCTTTCGATGAAAGAGGCTCAAAAATAATTATTGTTAAAAATGCGTCAGTGGCTCTACCCTATTGTTATTGCACTTTGTTTTATGCCGTTTATTTCGCCGGCGATAGCACTATTAATCGGCTTGATATTTTCCTTTATCGGCATTAAGCACCCCACTCTACATAAATACACATCCAAAACGCTGCAAGTTTCTATTGTTCTAATGGGATTTGGCATGAGTCTAAGCGATGTAATTGCATCGTCTAAAACAGGTTTTATAGAAACTATTATTTCCGTAACAGTTGTCATGTTTTTGGGTATTGTCCTTGGGAAGCTCTTGAAAGTGGAGAAAAACACCTCCTTGCTCATTGCTTCCGGCACCGCCATTTGCGGAGGGAGTGCCATTGCGGCGGTTGCCCCTATTATCAACAGTAAAAGTTATCAAACATCATTTGCACTGATTGTAGTTTTTGTTCTTAATGCAGTAGCACTTTTCATTTTCCCGGTTATTGGTCGTCAATTGGGATTAAGTCAAGAGGCATTCGGCAATTGGGCGGCTATAGCCATTCACGACACCAGCTCAGTGGTGGGTGCGGGCGCTATTTACGGTGAAAAAGCCTTGCAAGTTGCCACAACGGTAAAGTTGATTCGTGCCTTGTGGATTATACCGTTAGCGTTGATTATTGCTTTTGTAAACAAATCGGAGGATAAAAAGTCAATTAAATTCCCTTGGTTTATCCTATTTTTTGTTTTAGCTATTATTTTGCCAACTTATTTCCCTCTTTACAAAGCAGTTACGACCATTTCAGTTGGCTTGGTAGGCGTGGTATGGTGGTAGCGTTATTCCTCATCGGCTCCAACATAACCGTTAGCGAAATCAAAAAGTCGGGACCGCGAAGTTTTATTCTCGGCATTACGCTGTGGATAATAATTTCCGTTGGTTCGCTCTTTTTCCTGACGTTGTAATTTTTTTTGTAAAAACAACATAATAATTTCACTAAAACTTATATTTTTTATTAAATTTGCACTTAAATCTATAGCGGCACTATAACAATGAAAATTTTAAAATAGATATGTGCAAAAGAGACAAGGGAACGGATAATAAGAATCTGAAATTAAAAGTCCAACTAATTATTGCAATTTCATCGGTTTTAATTTTTGCAGGAAAATTAGTTGCCTACTTTTTAACTAATTCTGTGGGTGTATTAACGGATGCTCTTGAAAGTACGGTAAACGTTATAACAGGTTTTATAACTTTGTATGCTATCTATATTTCCTTAAAACCAAAAGATGAGAATCATCCGTTTGGACACGGCAAAGTGGAGTTTTTATCGGCATCAATAGAAGGGATTTTAATCATCATTGCCGGCTTAGTAATCATTTTTGAAGCTATCAAACGACTTTTTATTCCTGTGCAAATTCATCAATTAGATATAGGTATTTTCATTGTTGCCATTGCCGGACTTTTGAATTATTTAATCGGTTGGTATAGCATAAGAATTGGTAAAAAAAACAATTCAATTGCCTTAATTTCAGGCGGTAAACACTTGCATTCCGACACCTATTCATCTATTGGTTTAGTGTTAGGTTTAATATTACTTTACTACACAAAATTAGCTTGGCTTGACAGCATAATTGCTATGACTTTCGGAACTATAATTTTGATAACCGGTTTAAATATTCTCAAGAAAACCACATCAAATTTGATGGATAAAGCTGATTTTGAATTGATTGAGCAGTTTGGAAGATTAATTGAGCAGAACAAACCTGATATATGGATTGATGTACACAATTTTAAACTTATTAAATATGGAGATCTTTATCATATAGATTGTGATTTAGTTTTGCCTTGGAATTTATATTTATCGGAGGCTCATGCGGAAGGAGAAAAGTTAAAGGATTTATTAGTTTCGAACTTCCAAGAAAATATTGTTTTAAATCTNCACAAAGATGAATGTTTTAAAAAATATTGTAAGCATTGTAAGATAAATGATTGTAAGGAAAGAACTACTGANTTTGTAGCTCCATTGAGCTTTGACTTAAAAAGATTTACAAGTGAAGAAATTGAAGAAAAGGGATAAAGTTTTTTCCTTCACCNAAAGCAGAACCATTTAANTTATGGTTGGCTGAAATAGCAAAGCAACGGATAGACCAACTACAAGACCCTGAACTTTCAATAGAACAGGCAAAAAGGTTGTAAGTCCCTTAAATGCAAAAAGCAATTTGTCTATTGAGGAGAATAGAGAAAAGAACGATGAAAAGAAATAAAATATTTGGGATACAATCAAACGCCTTTTTTACTGGGTTAACAAGTTTTTTCACCGATACATCTACTAAAATGGTATATAGCGTTATGCCTCTATTTTTGCTATCAATAGGAGCTTCTAAAACCACTACAAAAAATGAAGCAGGGAAAACGTTTGGATTTCAAAAAGCAATGATTTCAGATATCGTTAGTAAAGATTTGAAAGGTACAGGATTTGGGATTTATCATGCCGTACTTGGAATCACTTTGCTACCAGCGAGTTTAATTGCAGGATTACTATACGATAATGTTAATTCAACCGCACCCTTTTATTTTGGGTCTGCAATGGCATTAGCTGCTGCTATTTTAATGATAATATTTACTATTGTAGATAAAAGAAAACAAAAAGTAAATTTAATTTGCACTTAAATCAATAATTATGAGATTATTACTTTCTATTATTTGCTTATTATTTTTTGTACAATGTACACAACAACAGTCCGTAAATCAAGAACAAAATAAAACGATTCGAGTTGCTGTTTTTGACGGACATGGTGGGGCGCAAACCTGTATTTGGGAAGCAGTAGCAGCCTTACAATTGGATTCGGAGATGAGCGTTCGCACCATTACAACTGCCGATATTGCTAACCATGTTCTCGATTCGCTTGATGCTATTATTATACCCGGTGGCGGCGGAAGTCGTCAGTTTTTAAACCTGAATGCATTAAATCAGCAAAGAATTAAAGATTTTGTGGCAGCCGGAGGTGGAATTGTAGGAATTTGTGCGGGAGCATATCTTCTTTCAAACACACCGGATTATACCTGTATGCAATTAAACGGAGCTCAGGCAATAGATATTGAACACGATAATCGTGGACACGGGATATCAAAATTTACATTGACAGATGAAGGGAAGAAGGTATTTCCCGAACTTTCAAACCGTGATACTTTATACGTTATGTATTACGAAGGTCCCGTTTTTATAAAGAACGAAAACGATACTATTTTGTACGAAACGTTGGCTATTATGGAAAGTGACGTTCACGAGGAAGGAAATGCACCAAAAAATATGACAAATAACAAGCCGTTTTTTCTTACCAATTCCTATGGAAAAGGTAGAGTTTTCAGTTCTATCGCCCACCCCGAAGCAACGCCGGGAATGATGTGGCTGATCCCGCGCATGGTACGTTGGACATTAAATTTACCGCTCAAAGAGTATAAGTCGGAAGTCGTAAATCCTGATATTTTCAACCGCGAAATCCTGATGAGTGTCAGCGACTTAAAACAAGAATCTGCCTATTATCAAACATTATTGTACGGTACGGCAGAAGAGAAAATAGTAGCGATGGATTGGTTGCAATCCAAGCATTCGTGGAGTGCAAAAAGATGGGTACAGGGCTTATTATTTGACGCTGACCCCACGGTTCGTATTCGTGCCGCTAAATATATAGCCGACACGCATTATTTACACTATCTTCCGGATTTGCGAGCCGCTTATAATTCAGAAAAAGAAACGCAAACAAAAGAGCAATTAAAAGAACAGTTGGATAAGCTGGAAAATTTAGGAAAATAGCTTTTAAAAGAAGATATTTGTAAGAAAAATAGTACATTTGCAATTATAAAAAGAAGATAATAGAGATAAATAGAACACACTGCGAAATAAAGACGATGAAGATTAGTGACAAAGATATGGAAGACAAAAATAAAATGCTGATTTATCAGTCCGATGATGGTAATATCAAAGTAGATGTACTATTTACCGATGAAACGGTGTGGCTTACGCAAAAACGAATGGCCGAACTATTTCAAACAACACCACAAAACATAACTTTACATCTGAAAAATATTTTTGAAGAAGATGAATTACAGGAAGATACAACTTGTAAGGATTTCTTACAAGTTCAGCAAGAAGGTAACCGAATGGTTGAGCGAAAACAGAAATTTTACAATCTTGACGCTATTATTTCAGTTGGATACAGAATAAAATCGCATGTTGCCACACAATTTCGCATTTGGGCAACACAACGACTTCGCGACTATATTATCAAGGGTTTTGCTTTGAATGACGAACGTTTCAAATCAGGATCTTCAATGAACTATTTCAAAGAACTTCTTGAGAGAATCCGTGAAATACGATTATCTGAACGTGTTTTTTATCAACAAATTAAAGATATTTATGCTACTAGTATTGACTATAATCCGTCAGACGAGACAACCGTAACTTTTTACAAAGAAGTACAGAATAAACTTCTTTGGGCTGTAAGTGGGAAAACTGCTGCCGAATTGATTTATTTCCGTGCCAATGCTTCGCTTCCGCAAATGGGATTGACTTCAACAGCTATTCCTAATAAAGTTAGAAAAAAAGATATTGAAATAGGGAAAAATTATCTAAACGAAGATGAAATTCGCTTATTAAAGCTCATTGTGGAACAGTTTCTAGCNTTTGCTGAAATTCAGGCTATGCAACATATTCCCATGTATATGAAAGATTGGGTAGAACGCTTAAAACAAGTGCTTTCGATGAATCGTCAAAATATCTTAGAACATGCGGGAGCCATCTCTCATGATTTGGCACTACAAAAGGCGAATAATGAGTATCAGAAATATAAAATAACACAAAAGCAAATAGAACGTTTTGAAAGTATCAAGGAATTAGAACAAGATATTAAAAAACTAAAGAAGAAATAGCAAAGGTTTTAGAAAGCAGAATATTGTAAGAAAAATAGTACATTTGCAATTATAAAAAGAAGATAATAGAGCTTTAAAGTGAGAGATAAAACAATACCAACTAAATAATAAAAAATGTTATTAATATTCGATATTGGCAACACAAATGTTAAAGTTGCCCTTTTTGAATCAGACAAGTTGCTGCAGCAGTGGCGCATCACTACCGACAAAAATCGTACCGGCGACGAATATTTTGCAATTATTAATGTGCTATTTAAAGATTACAACTTGGATATTAAACAGATAAGCAACGTTGTAGTAAGTTCGGTAGTACCTCAGCTTATAGGAGCTTTTGTGATTGTAACACAGCGTTTTTTAAACAAAGAACCGCTTATAATTTGTCCTGATATTTACCACAAACTGCCGGTTACCATCCCTCCNACTGCCGTGCANGAAATTGGAACGGATTTACTTTGTGATGCAGTAGAAGCGTGGGAAACTTATCATCAACCTTGTATTGTGGTAGATTTTGGAACAGCCCTCTCATTTGTAGCTGTCGGTAATAAGGGTAATATTTTAGGTGTAGCCATAGCCCCCGGCATTGGTACAGCAATTAAATCGCTGTTTAGTAATACTGCCCAATTGCCGTCAGTACCCTTAGAAATTCCAACTTCGAGTTTAGGTATCAATACTACAATGAGTATTCAAAGCGGTATCATGTTTGGCTATAAAGGATTAGTTGAAAGTGTCATCAATCAGATGAAAGCGGATATGCAAAAGCAGGAAAATATCAATCCTGAAAGTGTTATTACCATTGCAACAGGTGGTCTTAGCAATGTACTAATGCCTATAACAAAGATATTTGACAAGTTTGATAAAACTCTCACTCTCAACGGTTTACATACTATAGCAAAATATGCGTTAAAGTAGAGGGGAAAAAGAGCGACTTTAGAAGCTCCTTCCCTGTAATGCAATATCCCTTAAATAATATTTACTTCGGGCTCAAGTATTACATTATACTTATTTTTGACGGCTTCTTGAATCTGCTGTGCAAAGTTTGCAATCTCAGCTCCCGTGGCATTTCCTTCATTTACAATGACTAACGGCTGTTTGTCGTAAACCTTTACATCGCCTTGTCGCCATGCTTTACAACCACAACTATCAATGAGTTGCGCTGCCGATAATTTTATTTTTTTGTCCTCCGTAGGAATGTAGGACAAGTTTGGATAGTTTAAAGACAATTCTTCCGCCTTTTTGGGAGAGATAATCGGATTTTTGAAGAAACTACCTGCACTACCAATCTTTTGAATATCAGGCAGTTTGCTATTTCTAATATCTAAAACTGCCTTAGCTACTGCGGATAACGAAATTGTTGAAGAATCATTTTGTAAATAATCGTGTAATGCCTTGTAAGTTANCGTATAATACTCTTTTTTTGATAGTTTAAAAATAACCGAAGTAATAATAACGCTGTTTTTAAATTTATTCTTAAAAACAGAATCGCGGTATCCAAATTTACAATCGTGAGAAGAGAAAATAAANTTTTCTTTATTAGCAATAAAAACACCTTCCACTTTCTCAATCACATCTTTGACTTCGACTCCGTACGCTCCGATATTTTGGACGGGTGCACTGCCGACCCAACCNGGTATGCCTATTAAATTTTCTACTCCAAAATATTGATTACTAATACAATAATTCACAAAATCNTCCCATGTTTCACCNGCTTCGACTTTCAACCAAACATGCTCTTCGGTTTCTTTTATTTTTTTAATACCTTTGGTCGCAATACGTATAATAGTCCCTTCAAAATCGNCGGTAAAAAGCATGTTACTCCCCTCTCCTATTATCAAAAATTTTCCCTTAAATAGCTTTTCATCAAAGAGATAGTCTACATTATCTAAAGTATCAATTTCAACAAAACGTTTAACAATTCCGTTGACACGAAATGTATTTAATGTTTTAAGTGGGTAATTATAAATATTTTTCACTTAAAGATAGATTTATTCTCCGAAGATTTCACGTAATTTAGATTCTAAGGCTGCGCCGCGTAGATTTTTACCGATAATTCGTCCTTCTTTGTCCAATAAGAAAGTACTTGGAATTGAGGAGACTCCGTATAGTTTTGCTCCTGCTGATGACCAATATTTTAAGTCGCTAACATGGCTTTCCCAAGACAAATTATCGCTTTTAATAGCATTAACCCAACTTGTTTTATCTCTATCAAGCGATACGCTATAAACATCAAATCCTTTGGAGCGGTATTTTTCATATAATTTAACAACATTAGGGTTTTCCATACGGCACGGGCGGCACCACGAAGCCCAAAAATCTATCAGCACAACTTTTCCCCTTAAATCGGAAAGTTTCATTAATTTCCCGTCCGGATTTTCATACTCCATGTCGGGAGCAACACTTCCAAGAGCCAGCGGTCCTTTTTCCGCTTCCAATTCCTTAACTTTTTGTATAACTAAGGGATTAGAGGGATAATTTTTTGCTAANGTATTTATAATATCTTGATAAAAAACGGCATTCTGCTCTTTTCCTACATAAGTGTCTATAAACATAAGAATTGCCAAATCTCCTTTATTGTCTTGTAACAGTTTAACCATTTTATCATTTCTCTGTTTATCACCTGCATTGTACATTTCTTGGTATTGCTTAACAATAGCAGAGACTTGTTTTTGNGCGTCGCTGATTAAATCCTTGGCAAGTAAATTAGAGGTGGTTGCCTCTTCAATGTATTTATCACTATTTGCCTTCATATTTTCAGATTGTGCAAGTAAAGCGATAATTCGATTACAAAAATTGTTTTTATTCTTCTTATTGTTAAAANCTTTATCACTAGCATTCGNTTGATAATAACTAATGATTTTTTTAGCTTCAATGACCATTGTTTTAAAATCACTTTCGGCACGTTGATGGCGAGTGGAAAGTAAGGAAAGGTAGTCATTCAATTTTTTATCAAAATTTACATTTTTCCCTTTAGAATCATCTGAGAAGTCGTAATAATCTTGAACATTAGATAAATAATTTGCAAAAGGCGTATAATTTTCGTCTAATGCATTCAATATCTCCATAGCTGATTTTATAAAGGTATCAGCGAATTTTGTTTGAAATTCACCTTTATCACTATATTTATTTATCGTTTCCTGCAATTCGTTGCTATTTGAGTATAATTTTTGAATGTAGTTATCGACATCTTGATTGGTTTGGTGATAGAGATTAAATTTTTGTCCAAAATCGCTAAAATAAAGTTGATTCGGGTCATTTTGCAATGCTTTATTCACACTATCCAGATAAGCCTGTTTTTCAAAAATGAGGTCGGTCAATTTTTTAACAAATATTAAGGAAGGAGACCCTTTAACGGAGAGAATTTGTTGAAGATTGTTAGCGTCTAATTCTAATTCAATTTTATCATTAGGACTAAGAGGGAGAAGAACAGCGTTTTGTTTATCAAAAGCTAAACGATAGATATCGGGTTGTGGAATGAGTGCCTGTAAATTAAAAGTTCCGTCTGCTTGCAGTGGCTTACTAACATATTTTGTTGCATTTCTTCCGTATGCCAATTGTAATTCAACATTATCAAACTCCTTATTATTCAATAATTTTCCGTTTATTGAAAGGTTATTCTGNCCTGATAATAAGGTTATTGCAAGAAAGAAAACAGTAAANGATAGAAATAATGGTTTGAAATTTTTCATAAATAAATTATTTTTATTCTGTAAAGACATATTGTATAATATTGGCTCCCATTTGCAGGGCTTTTGTTCTAATTTCTAATGGGTCTTTGTGTACTTCTTCATCTTCCCACCCGTCTCCGAGGTCGCACTCATACGTATAAAAGCAGACTAATCGTCCTTCCCAAATTAATCCAAACCCTTGTGGCGGTTTATCGTCGTGTTCGTGAATTTTGGGTAAGCCGTTGGGGAATTTGTAAAATTGGTGATAAATAGGATGATTAAATGGTAATTCAATAAAATCCAATTCCGGNAAAACCTTTTTCATTTGAGGACGAATAAATTTATCCAGCCCATAATTATCATCTATATGTAGAAACCCGCCTGACATCAGGTAGATNCGTAAATTNTTCGCTTCTTCATCGGAGAAAATTACATTTCCATGACCTGTCATGTGAACAAACGGATAGTGAAAAATATCTGCACTTCCAACTTCTACTGTTGCGGGTTGCGGATTTAGTGTAGTTTGTAAGTTTTTATTACAAAACGCAATTAAATTCGGTAATGAGGTTGGATTTGCATACCAATCGCCGCCGCCTCTATATTTCAAAAGGGCAATTTCTTGTGCAAAAGTTGTAACAGATGATGAAATCACCCACAGAAAACTAATGATAATAAGCGAAAATATTCTATTCATTACTTTCATTTTAGTAACCTCCTCCCCATTTTCTTAAAAACCATTCACTGCCCATTAGGAGAATTAGAACAACAAAATAGAGCCATGAGTTCAATAAGTGGTTGTAAATTTTATGATAACTCACAATAGAAGTAATTTCATCATTTTTCTTGATATCCTCTACCAATTGATCCATATTATTCGGAGTATAAAATTCGCCACCCGATTTTTGTGCTATATTTTGCAATAATTCGTGGTCTGCCACCAAATTTTGAATTTCAAGTTCAACTTCTTTAACAACAAAAGTCCCGGTTTTAAGATAATTTTTTGCTCCTATATTTGTGGACGCTTCCCAATGATATTCCCCGCTCGGTAGATTTGACATTCTCAAGCTATAATTATGATTTTCTTCTTTTGAAAATAAGGATTTGTATTGTTTCCCGTCTTCGCTCGAAATAGTCATTAAAACATCAGGTTCTGAAATAAGTTCATAACTTTCATTGTAGAGTTCGGCGGAAAATCTTACATCCTCCGTTTCATTAAAAAGATTTTTGGTATGGACTCTAAAAAAACTTCTATCCGCTTTAACGGAGAGGAAAAGTGCCATTTTATTAATGAGTTCATTGAACTGTTCATGATTATTTTTAGCTATGAAATTATGTATTTTCCATTGCCAGATGCCGTCACCGGTTATTACTCCTATTTTTCTTCCTGCAACTTGATTAAAGAATATTAAGGGATAATCGGTAGAGACCGTATTAATTTTTTGATACATCAATACATTTGAAGAAACAGTCAATTTATAATCTCCAAAAAAGGTGTACAGCGGTGGAAAAGTAGAAATAATTTGTTTTATATCTTCGGAGAGTGTAAACAAAGAAAAGTTATTATTTAANAACGGAAAAGCGTCATTAAAAAGAGTTTTATTTTGAGAGATTAATACGCCTGAGTTTAATTTATTAAAGGCGGTTAAATTAGTTTGTTTTCCTAAAATGTACAGACATGAAATTCCTTTATTTTGAATATCAGAGAGAAGCGAGGAGATGTTGTTTTGTAAAGAGGGAAGTTGATGTAAAATAATTAACGAATAATCTTCCGGGTTCATTCTAAAATTCTGAGCTGCAACGGCTTCCACTTCGTATTTATCGGATAGTTCTAACGCTTGTTTAATAGCGGCGATATCGGGGTGCGGGGAATTATAAATAATTGCTATTTTCTCTTTGGAATCAATCACTTCAACAAAAAAGGTTGCATGATTATTTTTGTATGTCATCTCGTTTTCCAACTCAATGAGATTAACATGATAACGATAGATTCCTTTTTCGCCTGCTTGCAGGTTAAAACGCACCGTNTCAAAATAATTATCNCCTGTTATCATCAACTCTTTTTTAAAAACTTCATTACCTTCTTTGTCTTCAACGGTAAGGAGAGATTTCTTACCGGCTAATTTTGTAGCCATAACATTTACTTCGACAGGGAAAAAATTTCCTTGAAAAGTTTGTTTATTGTGTTGAATTGATGAGATAAGTTGATCTGTTTCAAGCTCCGTGTTCCCTAGTCCGACCGTATAGATTGGGCAGTTTAGCGGTTCTATTTTATAAAAAGGATTGGCGCCAACATTAAAAATACCGTCGGTTAGCAGAATCACCGCACCCAAATTTTGATTAGTATAATTTTGAGCAACATTATCAAATACTTCCGAAATATTTGTTTGTTTATCGGAATAATCAAGTGAAATTGGTTGTTCTGCCTGCAAAAAACGCACCTTTTCTCCTATTAAGCAGGGGCGTACATTATAGTTATTTCCAAATGAGTGAATTAGTTGATTTAGATTAGGAGTTAACTTATTGATATAAAAAGAGGAATCATTTCCCAATTTCAAAGATTCGGAATTGTCAACAGCCACAACAATTATCGGTTTTTCTTTTTGTTTCGTCAAAAATTTCAGCATTGGAGCTAATAGTAGGAAGGCTATCAAGGTAATAACGGTACCACGAAGCGAAGCCATAATAATTCGCATTGTTTTACCGTATATTATATTTTTATTCTTATAATAAAGTAAAAATGCGTACCCTACGCCAAGTAAAAGACAAAGAAGAAAAAACCACCAAGAATATTCTATAATAAGCGACATCGTCCAGAGCTTTGTTTTAGAAAGAAAATAAAAAGTTTATAACGTTAATAATAAAAAATAATTATAAATATTAATGTAAATCAGCATTGAGGATATCGGCAATATGAATAACTTCAAGACCTATTCCATGAGCTTGTACGTAAGCGTCGATATGTTGTAAGCACTCGATATCGGTTGACGTAACAAACTGGGCTCCCATGCTATAAATTTTATGTACAATATTTTTGACCATTTCTTGCTCCACTTCCGGATTTGCAATAGCAAAAACATTATTGGCTCCGCAACAGTCATTCATAGAGGGGTCTAACAATAAATCAAGTCCTTTAGTATTTTGGAGTAATATTTCGGGAGCATTAGACGGTTGATAGATATTACGAGCTGTACAAGATTTGAAATAAAAAACACGATGATTAAAAGTATTATTCAGTTTTTCTATACCCTTAGTATAAACGATATAGTGACAGAGTTCGAAAATGCTTTCGGTAAATTTTTTAATTTCGGCAGGTATTTCAATATTCTCGAACAGTTTTGCATACTGCTTTTTGATATATCCCACGCAAGCTGTTCCAGGGGTTATAATCGGATATTTAAGGTCAAACTCTCTTAACATTTTACGTCCCAGTTCTCGAGCTGTTTCGATATCACCTTCATAATAAAATTTTCGTCCACAACATGTTTGTTCCGGATTATAAATCACGGGTTCCCCTAATTTTTCCAGTACGTTTATCACACTCCATGCAGTGGAGGGTGTAAACATATCCATTTCGCAAGGAATAAAGAGATTAACCATATTTATACAATTTTCTTAAAAAAGTTAAGGTTTTTATTTTTCATATTTTTCTTTCACATAAACATCGATAGCTTTAGCTGCTTTTTTACCTGCTCCCATTGCTAAAATCACGGTTGCCGAGCCGCTGACAGCGTCACCACCGGCATAGATAGCTTCGCGTGTAGTTCTTCCCGTTGCTTCGTCAATGATAATTCCATTTTTCTCATTTAACTCCACACCCTTTGTCGTATTTCCGACAAGTGGGTTAGGTTTTGTACCGATAGCCACTATAAGCATATCTATTTCGAGGGTAAATTCAGAATTAGGGATAGGAACCGGTTTTCTTCGTCCTGTGGCGTCAGGTTCGCCCAATTCCATTNTTTCNCATTTAACCATTTTCACCCATCCTTTTTCATCTCCGACTATTTCAATCGGATTAACTAATAGGTTAAAGATAACACCTTCTTTTTGAGCATGTACTACTTCTTCGTGGCGGGCGGGCAGTTCGGAGGCGGAGCGGCGATATACTATTTCTACGTGTGCTCCGAGT
>JGI24711J26586_10001996_pt1 | contig 14936 bp, 13 predicted proteins | sample BioPla3DNA1_FD_26586 | JGI IMG/M metagenome (IMG submission 26586)
GGGCGGCACGGCGCAAGCCGTGACGGGAGGGTTGACAAAAATGCAAAACATATTGAGTTGTGAGTTTATTTGAAATACAGCTACGATTCTTAAGCCGATATCAGCCGCTAAAATTTATAAAATATTTACTGCATCAGGGCAACCCCTCAGTCAAAAACATAGAAGTTTTTGACAGCTCNCCTTGCACAGTGGAGCCAAAAGGAAAATGCAAAATCGTAAGCTTTAAGCATCAATCCCCCTCTGCCGACTGCGGTCGGCATCTCCCCCTTAGACTCAAGGTGGAGAAATAGATTGTGGAGAAGAATGGGGATAATGTAAAAACTTTTAAGGCGGGAGCTTTATGCTCTCGCCTTTTGGTTTTTATTCATTTTGGAGCGGGTGAAGGGAATCGAACCCTCGTATTCAGCTTGGGAAGCTGATGTTCTGCCATTAAACTACACCCGCCCGCTCCGTAGGGGAAGTATAACACTCGGCCCCTATAAAACGCAAGATATTTATCAGAGTATCATTATGCCGGCGCGCTCCAAGCTCTCTACGGTTTCGCTGTCCCAGAGCGATGCCTGCACCTCGGCTATGTGAGCCTTGCCGAGCATTATGAGAGAGAGCCGCGACTGGCCTATGCCGCCGCCTATGGTGAGCGGCAGTTCGCCGGAAAGGAGCATTTTATGGTACATGAGCTCTCTTCTCTCGTCACAGCCTGAGAGTTTAAGCTGCAAATCCATGGTCTCGGGATCGACTCTTATGCCCATTGAGCTGAGTTCGACAGCCGATTCCAAAATATCGTTCCAAACCAGAATATCGCCGTTTAGGTTCCAGTCGTCGTAGTCGGGAGCGCGCTTATCGTGGGGCTCGCCGTTGGAGAGATTGTGGCCAATACGCATTATGAAGGCCGTTTTATACTCTTTGAGATAGGCGTATTCTCGCTCCTTGGGGTTTTTATCGGGGTAGAGCTGCAGCAGGTCTTCGCTGTCGACAAAGGAAACTCTGCGCTCTAAAGGCTCTAAGACTTTGAGCTTGGGAAATACCGACTGCAGTGTCTCCTGCGTATCGCAGATGGATTCAACTATGCTCATGACTACGGACTTGAGATAGTCGATATTTCTCTCTTCTTCCGTGATTATCTTTTCCCAGTCCCACTGGTCGACATACACCGAGTGCAGGTTGTCCAACTCGTCCTCGTCGCGACGGATGGCGTTCATATCGGCATAGATACCCTTGCCGGGATAAAAATCGTATCTCTTAAGAGCGAGGCGCTTCCACTTGGCAAGCGACTGCACCACCTGCGCCCTCTCGCCTGTTTGTGCTATTTCGAATTCAACCGGCCGCTCGACACCGGTGAGATTGTCGTTGAGGCCGCTCTTTTCGGCGACAAAGAGCGGCGCTGAAACACGGAAAAGATTGAGCTTGGATGAAAAGTTGTCCTCGAAGAGGCGCTTCATGAGGCCTATGGCCTTTTGTGTCTCGTAGCGGCTGAGTATGCTCTTATAGCCCTTGGGTATCTTTGTCTGCATTCGTTTTTTCTTCCTTCTTCCGCATTTTTTTCTCTGTTTCCTCCGTGAGGAGAAGTTCCACTATGTTCATATATACCTCTTCCGCATATTTGCGAAAGTAGCTTGACATCGATTTCGCCGTTTTCTCATCGGAAGAGAGAAGCTCAAGCTTAAGTATTTCACCCTTGCTGTCGGAGAGAGCCAGACGCAGTTTTGTGCCTCCCTCGGGGTCTTCCTCAATCTCGCTCTCGATGGCGGCATCGCGGCGCATTCTCTTTGCAACTTCATTTATCGCCAAATCCGCCTTCATTCTCACGGAGAAAGGGACGCCCGTCTTTGTGGTTTCGGCGGCCTGTTTTCCCTCTTCGCTTATCATATATCGATTGTCTTTCAGTTTTTCCACATGGCCCGTCTTGACCAGCTCTTCCAGAAACTCGGCAAATTCAAACCAGCCGACGCCGCCGTCGACGGAACAGATGCCTATAAGCTCGTTGCGGTCGATGGGATTGGGCAGTTTGCTCAGCACATATATTAAAAAAAGCTTTATGTCCAGTTCACCGTGTATAAAAGCAAATCCGGCCATCGTTATAAATCCTTTCTTTTTTTTTATTATATCACAGCAAAGGCCATTCTTACAGCCCGCTTTTATCTGATATTTTTTTAAACTTTACAGGAAGTCTTTTTGGTTGTAAAATATGTGAAGATGTGAAAAATCGGTTTTCGGGAGAACAGCTTATGCTAAGAATAGGTTTTGACAATGAAAAATATTTGAAACTTCAGTCCCAGAAAATAAGAGACAGGATTAAAGACTTCGGGGGCAAGCTCTATTTGGAATTCGGGGGCAAGCTCTTCGACGATTATCACGCCTCGAGAGTTTTGCCGGGTTTTGAGCCCGACAGTAAAATTCAGATTCTAAAGAATCTCAGGGACGAGGCCGAGATTGTTATAGTCATTTCGGCGGATGACATCGAGCGCAACAAGCAGAGGGGCGATCTCGGCATCACATACGACGACGACACCCTGAGACTTATCGACGCTTTCAGGCTTATCGGCCTCTTTGTCGGCTCTGTCTCGATAACTCACTATAGGGGACAGAGAACCGCGGACAACTTCAGAAAAAGGCTCGAGGCTCTCGGCGTAAAGGTCTATCTGCAGCATTGGATTCCCGATTATCCCGAAAATATCTCGCTTATAATTTCAGACGACGGTTTCGGCAAGAACGATTACATAGAGACGGAAAAGAGTCTTGTTGTGGTAACCGCTCCCGGCCCCGGCAGCGGCAAAATGGCCGCCTGTCTCTCCCAGCTCTACCACGAGCACAAGAGAGGGATAAAATCGGGATACGCAAAATTTGAGACCTTCCCGATATGGAATTTGCCCCTGAGGCATCCTGTGAACCTTGCCTATGAGGCGGCCACAGCGGACCTAGACGACATAAATATGATAGACCCCTATCATCTCGATGCATACGGTGAGACCACCGTGAACTATAACCGAGATGTGGAAATATTCCCGGTACTTAACACAATGTTCAACAGAATCTACGGCGCCTCGCCCTACAAGAGCCCCACCGACATGGCTGTCAATATGGCCGGCTACTGCATCACCGATGACAGCGCCTGCCGCCGCGCCTCGGAGCAGGAGATCATAAGGCGCTACTATCAGAGCGCCTGCTCGGTGCGTCTCGGTTTTTCGGAGCAAAGCGAGGTTTATAAGCAGGAAATTCTTATGAACCAGCTGGGCATCAGCATAAACGACAGGCCTGTCGTCGGCGCAGCGCTCAAGAAAGCCGAGGAAACCGGCGCTCCCGCGCTTGCCATGCAGCTTCCAACCGGAAAAATCGTAACCGGCAAAACCTCCTCTCTGCTTGGGGCTTCGGCGGCCTGTCTGCTGAACGCTCTTAAAGATTTGGCCGATATAGATGACGATGTTATGCTGCTCTCGCCCGATATAATAGAGCCCATACAGCACCTTAAAATAGCGCACATGGGAAACAACAACCCGAGACTGCACACCGACGAAATTCTCATTGCGCTCTCCGTCTGCGCCGCCACCGACGAGCGGGCAGACAGAGCTCTCGATGCTCTCTCTAAGCTTCGAAACTGTGAGGCGCACTCGACGGTAATATTATCTTCGGTTGACAAAAACACCTTCCAAAGGCTTGGAGTAAACCTGACTTCGGAGCCTAAATATCAGGTGAAAAAGCTGTATCACGCTAACTAAAATCCAAAAAGGAGGCCCTAATGAAAAGCATAATTTTTAAAAGCTCTAATAAGGAAGCCTTCTTTCCAAATGAATCCGTTTTTGTATCAAACAGCCCCGCAAATGCCGTTTTCGCCGCTCTCGGCGCAAGCCTTGCCGGGGCTGATTCGCTTGCTCTGCTCTCTTTGGATGAGCTCTGTGAGCTTTGTGACGCGCTCTTTGCTCTGGCGCTCTCGGGCGCTCACGGCGGACTTCTGATTGCTGCGAGCGTGAAAGATGAAGCCGAGGAAAAGAAGTTCGCCGCCCTTGCCGACAAAGCCAAGCTTGCGCTTTTGTGTCCTCCTCTCGGTGAAGAAACGGAGTATATAAACAGGGGATTTGAGCTATCTAAAAAAACTCAGACGGCATTTTTAATTCGGCTTGGGAATGGCCCCTTATCTTCCGCCTTGAACGAGTTTGAGCCCTTTAGATACAGAAAGCGCGCCGAGCGCTTTGTCCTTGAGCCGGAGAACGCCAAGAAGAGCGCCAAAAGCTTAGTTGAAAACCGCAATGCGCTGGCCGAGATTTTGAAAGACAGCGGCATGGCGCACAGAATGTATGAGGCAGGGGAAGATTTGTATAGTCCCGGCGGGAGAAATCTTCTCTGTACGGGCTGCCCTTACAGAGGCGTATACTTTCTGCTCTCTAAAAACTGGCTGAGGGCTTTCTCTGACTCGGGGTGCTTAAAATTGGGCTCGAAGCCGCCGCTTTTTGCCCTCGATGCGGCCCTTTTTCCCGGAAGCTCCCCCTCTGTTCTGCGCGGCTTTCTTCTAGCTTCGGATGCAAAGATGGCCGGTGAAACTGTTGCCCTTATTGATCCCTTGGGCCTTAAAAAGGGCGGCATGCTCGGCATTGAGGAGCTCGCTGCCGACGGGTTGAACGCCACGGTCATAATTTTAGACAATATGACATCGGACTTCGACTTTGAAAAAAGCTTTGCAGATATACCTTGTGCTTTAAAAAGCTCCTTTGATTCATTCGACCTTGAGGATATAGAAAATAAACTTAAATCGGGACTTGAAGCCGAGGGTCTTAAGCTTATACACTGCAAGGGCCCCTGTGTTCTTACAAAGCCCTATGAGGGAAAAGCTCCCTATAAAACGGACAAGAATCGCTGCAAGGGCTGCAAGGCCTGCGGCAGACTCGGCTGCCCCGCCATCAGCCCGGACAGAAGACCTGAGATAGATTCCAACATTTGCGTCTCGTGCGGACTCTGCAAGAGGGTCTGTCAAGTCGACGCAATTTATCAGGAGTTTGAAGAATGAGCCTAATAAAGGAAGTTAACCTAAAGGCCGGAATGCCCGGCTCGGTTGAAGCGCTGAACAATCTGAAGAGAACTCTGGAAAATTTGAGAGGTTCCGATGTATCTGTCCTGAAAATCATACACGGCTACGGCTCTACGGGAAAGGGCGGAAAAATAAGAGTGCATGTGAGAGCATATCTCGAAAAAGAGCTCATAAACGGCAGAATACGCGGACTTATTCCCGGAGACAGGTTTTCGATTTTCGAGGAGGAGACCAGACGGAGCTTTGAGCTCTGTCCGGACTTGCGAAAAGACCCGGATCTTGACCGCCACAACAACGGCATGACTCTTGTTATTCTTTAACTTTGATAAAATCAAGCCCATGCGGCAAACGTATGGGTTTTATTTTATTCCGCAAAGGCTTCTATTCTTTATTTACATTTTATGCCTGAAACTGTTGACTAAATTTTACGCATTTTTTTCAAAGTCAGGGTTACGGATTTAACATACGGATAATAGAATCTCTATGTAAGCAAATCAAAAAACTGGTTTACCCAGAGAGGAGAACAAAATGAACGCAAAGAAAACCATCCACAGAATTTTAAGTGTTGCATTGATACTTTTGTTGGTGCTTTCATTGGCGGCATGTTCCGGTGTTAAGGCTTCAAATCCTCCGGAGAAAGCTGCTGAAGCCCCGGCCCCGGAAGCTGAAGCCGTAAAGGCGCCAAAATACGTCTTCCTGTTTATCGGAGACGGTATGGGCTATCCGCAAGTTCAGGCGGCGGCCGACTACCTCGGCGCGATTGCCGACGACAGCTATGTAAAGGCTCTTCCCAGCGTCAAATATGACAAGCGTGAAGGCGTAGTTCTCGGAGGCCCCGTAGCGCTGAACTTTATGGATTTTGAGGTTGCGGGTACTGCTGTTACATACGACTTTTGCAGCTTTGCGCCTGACTCGGCCTCGACTGCGACTTCAATTTCTACCGGCTACAAAACCTATTCCGGCATGATTAACGTCGACATTACCGGCTCGAAATCCTATGAGACGATTGCCGAGAAGCTCCACAGCCAGAAGGGCTGGAAGGTCGGCATCATCAGCTCCGTCAACATCAACCACGCCACGCCTGCAGCGTTCTATGCCCATCAGGCCAGCCGCAACAACTATTATGAAATCGGCGAAGAAATGATAGCCTCGGGCTTTGAATTCTTTTCCGGCGGCGGTCTCAAAAGAGTCACCGGTCCCGACAAAGACAAGACCAGCCTCTATGAACTGGCGGAAAAAGCCGGCTACAAGGTTGTCTTTAAGCAGGCTGATGCTGAGGCAATTACAGCAGCCGACAGCAAGGTAATTATAATCGATGAGCATTTGGCCGACTCCGATGCCATGCTTTATGAAATTGACCGCACAGACGAGCAGTGGTCGCTTGCCGACCATGTCAGGAAGGGCATTGAAGTGCTCGACAACGACACCGGCTTCTTCATGATGTGCGAGGGCGGCAAGATCGACTGGTCCTGCCACGCCAACGACGCAGCTACAACTGTCATAGACACTATTGCGCTGGCCGATGCGGTTCAGGTTGCCATTGACTTTGCCAAAGAGCACAAAGACGAAACTCTGATTCTTGTAACCGCTGACCATGAGACCGGCGGTCTCAGCATCGGATTTGCGGGAACCGACTATGACACCTATCTCGACGCTCTTTCCGGACAGTCTATCTCCTATGTTCAGTTTGACGAGCAGTATGCGAGCGGCTACAAGGAAGCGGGCACAAGCTTTGAAGACGCTATGAAGGATGTGGAAAAGTTCTTCGGTTTGAAGCTTAAGGGCGAGGAAGGCGACCGCCTTGTGCTGACAGAGTATGAAACGCAGCTGCTCCGCACAGCTTATGAGCTGATTCTAACCGATTACTCAGTGAAGGAATACACACAGGAGCAGTATCTCCTCTATGGTCCTTACAACCCCTTCTCCGTCACCATCACTCATATACTCAACAATAAATCCGGCGTAGACTTCACGAGCTACTCCCACACAGGTCTTCCGGTTCCGGTATTTGCCGAAGGCGCCGGCGCGAATCTCTTTACAGGTTATTACGACAACACCGATATCTATCACAAGATGGCTTCCTTACTGGAAGTGAAGTAAGAAACACACACACGAGGCAGGGGGCAAGCAGCCTCCTGCCTCGCATATTTTTTANATTTATATTATGACTATTTTTAAAAAATTTACTAAAGCTAAGACATTCTGGCCGGTTGTTCTTGCTGTTTTGATGTTGATAGTACTGCTCTTTCTGCCAACGGGCTATGAGGGAGCGCTTTCCTACCAGAACGCAGACCGCGTAACCGCGATGGTTCTCTCTACGGATGAAAACGATATTTATGATACCGGCCTCGTCCGCACGGGCGACCAGCGCTGCCTAGTGCGGATTTTGGGCGGAAAGTTTAAGGGAGAAGAGGTAAACGCAGTTAACCGTTTGAACGGTTCTCTTGCGCAGGACAAGCTGTTTTCCGTTGGAGATAAGGCCTTTGTTGTCGTCAGTCACAGTGAGGGCGAAATTACGACAGTCTTTATGACAGACCATTACCGACTCGACAAGGAAGTAATTCTCGTAGTTCTCTTTCTGAGTTTGCTGATTGTTTTTGCAAAAGATACCGGAGTGCGGACAATATTGGCCTTTGCCAATACGATTCTCCTTATGTGGAAGGTGCTTGTGCCAAGTCTTTTAAACGGGCATAATCCCATTTGGGTGTCGCTCGGNTTGGTGTTGGTGCTCTCGAGCCTTGTTTTGATGCTGATTTACGGTTGGGATCGCAGATTTCTTGCAGCAGTNTCCGGCGCTGCGCTCGGTATTCTGGTAACGGTTGTATTGGGCTATATCTTTACAGATCTGTTTCAGATTCACGGCGCCGTGATGGAATCGAGCGAAAGCCTGCTCTATGCCGGCTATAAGCACCTTGATCTTACCAANATTTTTATAGCNTCCATCTTCCTCGGCTCTACCGGCGCAGTGACGGACCTCGCGGTCGANATCTGNTCGGCGGTTTATGAGGTTGTGCAGAAAAAGCCGGACATCAGCGCNNGTGAAGCCATCGCCTCGGGCTTTGCCGTTGGCCGCGCCACATGCGCNTCCATGACAACAACACTGCTCTTGGCATACTCCGGAAGCTACATCGCTCTTTTGATGGTCTTTATGGCTCAGGGTACGCCTGTGGAGCTTATGCTGAACTATAAATATGTGGCCGCCGAGATTGTCCACACCGTTGTCGGCTCGTTCGGTCTTGTAACTGTTGCGCCGCTGACTGCAATTACAAGCGGTTTGCTCCTGACACGAAGTAGTGGTAAAATCATTGAAAACAAAATTTAAAGGAGATACCACTATGAAATATCGCTCTGTTGTCATTGATTATGCGCCCAAGGCGAATAAAATGGCCGCTGCCATTGAGGAAAAGGCCAACGAAATGGCGCGGTCGGGTTGGGAGCTGCTGACATTCTCAATCACAAACTCCGCCAAGGCAATTCTTGTGTTCTGCGCGCAGGATATTGCAGAGGAAAATCAGGGAGAAATTGAGGCGCCGCAGGAATGAAGCAGGCAGTTATTGATATCGGCTCCAACTCTATTCGTCTATCGCTATATTCAGTTGAGTCCGACTGTGATTTCAAGATTCTGTTCAAGGAAAAGATTATGGCGGGACTCGCCGGATATGTGGAAAACGGAGCATTGTCTGCGGAAGGCGTAGCCCGCGCCTGTAGCGCACTTCTGGAGTTTAAGAACACATTGGAGCTTTTAAATATTCAGAGAGCTTCGGTTTTTGCGACAGCGTCATTGCGCAATGTCTCCAACACACAGGAAGCGCTCACAAAGATTGAAGCCGCCACCGGCTTTGTCATTGAGCTGCTAAGCGGTGAAGAAGAGGCTCAGCTTGGCTATGCAGGCGCAATGCAGGAACTGCAGATTTCCGGCGGCGTTTTTGTTGATATCGGCGGCGCGAGCACAGAGTTGGTAACTTTTGAAGGCGGCGATGTTAAAACTTTTATGAGCTTTTCCGTAGGTTCTCTCAGCCTGTATCGCAGCTGTGTAAAGAATATTCTCCCCAACACTGCTTCGCTTAAAAGAATTGAAGATACTCTCCGCACAGAAATTGATGAGAAATCACTTCTTCCGATTGAAAAGCGCTCTCCCTTAGTTTGTGTAGGCGGCACATCGCGCGCTGTTTTGAAACTGGCAAAAAGACAGTTTGATCTTTCGGAAACTTGCCGCTGCGTTACTGCGCAGCAGTTTAAGCGCTTGTGCTCCGTACTCCGTCGGGGAGACAAAGAAGCGGCTGATTTAATTCTAAAAACGGATGCCGACCGCATACACACCCTTGTACCCGGCATCATGATTTTACGGCATATTCGCTCACACTTTGCCGCCAACAAGCTGATTGTCGGCAATTACGGCATACGGGAAGGTTATTTATGTCAAAGAATCCTCAAGAACAATACATATACACACAAAACCGGGAGCTGAGCTGGCTGCGCTTTAATCGGCGTGTGCTGGAAGAGGCGGTAGATACGTCTGTTCCGGCGCTGGAACGGCTTAAGTTTGTTTCAATCTTTTCCAGCAATTTGGATGAGTTTTTTATGGTGCGCGTCGGAAGTCTATTTGATATTTCGCGTATGACACCTGAAAACACGGACAATAAAAGCGGTTGGACGGCTTCCGAGCAGCTGCGCCGTATCTACCGCGCCGTTCCCGAGCTGCTCACAATGAAAAAACAGATATATGCGGCGGTCATGGAGACGCTGGGGCGCAGCGGGATTCAGGATGTTTCAATAGACAAGCTCACTTCCGAGGAAATGAAAGCGGTCAATCGCTTTTACAAGTCGCAAATGCTGCCGATTCTATCCCCTATTATCATCGGACCGAGCCATCCTGTCCCGCATCTTCCCAACAAAAACCTCATTGTTGCGGCGATGCTGGAGGACAAAAAGGATCGCAAGTCTATCGGCATTGTTCCGCTGCCGGAGAGCTTACCGCCCTTTCTCATGATGCCGGATGGCAAGCGTTTTGTTCGTACGGAAAACATTCTTTTGCACTGGCTGCCAACGCTTTTCGGCGCTTATACCGCTGATGAAAGCTGCATTCTCTGCGTTACGCGCAACGCCGACATCAGCTTTGATGAGGAGAAGTTTGAAGACAGCGAAGAAGATTTTAGGCGTCAAATGAAAAAACTTCTCAAACAGCGCGATTATTTGGCCGTTGTCAGGCTTGAGTTGGGCTCCGCCATATCAGAGGACTTCTATTCTCGTCTCAGCGGACTGATTAAGCTGGAATCCAATCAAATTTTTGTTGACAGCTGTCCGCTCAATATGAGCTATGTATACCGCCTAATCGATGAACTGCCTAAGGAACTCTCTGCACAGCTGCTCTATCAGCCCTATCGCGGCCGTTGGCCGGAAAACTTGCACCGTGATCAGAAAATCTTAGCGCAGGTGCAGCAGCACGACAAACTTATGTATTATCCCTATGACTCGGTTGAGCCGTTTCTGACTTCTGAATGAGGCGGCGGATGATGCTCGTGTACTTTCTATCAGGATTACGATTTATCGTCTTGCCGCATCCTCTAAAATTGTGCAGACACTTTGCCGGGCAGCGGAAAACGGCAAGGACGTTTTGGTACTCATGGAGCTGCGCGCCCGATTTGACGAGGAAAACAATCTGGTGTGGTCGAAGATGCTGGAGGAATCCGGATGTCAGGTCATCTATGGTACAGAAGGATTTAAATGCCACAGCAAAATTTGCCTTATTACCCTGCGCAGCCGAAATAAAATGAGCTACATTACCCAGGTTGGCACCGGAAATTACAATGAGAAGACCAACGCCATGTACACGGATCTCAGTCTTATAACCGCTGACCAAACTATCGGAGAGGACGCTTCAGCTTTTTTCAGAAACATGCTTGTCAACAATTTGGACGGTGAATATGAACAGCTGTATACATCTCCGTTTGGAATTAAGACTATGCTGCTGGAAAAAATCGACCAACAAAAATGTCTGGGCAAAGAGGGCTACATCTGTATCAAAGCCAACTCTATCACCGAGCGCGAAGTTATAGATAAGCTCAAGGAGGCTTCGCAGGCGGGTGTGGAGATTCAGCTCATCATCCGCGGCATTTGCTGCATTCTGCCGGGTATCTCGGGGTTTACGGACAACATTTACATCACCAGCATTGTCGGTCGCTATCTGGAACACGCCCGCATTTTTCTCTTCGGCCGGGGAGAGGACGAGGAGTTCTATATTTCCTCCTCCGACCTGATGACCCGAAATCTCAACCGCCGAGTGGAAATTGCCTGCCCTGTGCGCGATGCTGTCCTACGCAAACAACTCAGATGGCTGCTGGAGTCCCAGCTTCGCGATACCGCAAAAAGCAGCTTGATGCTCTCTGACGGTTCGTACCGCCGCAAGCAGGGCACCTTGCCATTTGACTCACAGTCTCACTTCATGGAGTATTCACCGCATTTGCCGGTAGAACCGCTGCCTGAAAAACCGCATCTTGTAAGCCGATTGCGGAGCTTTGTTGAGAAGTATCTGCAATGATGCGCAATTATCCCAACGGGCATTATTTTACTTGACTATATCTCTGCTTTAGCGCAAGAGCTCACAATAAAATATCAAAAACAGACGCCGACATTTTCAGCCGGCGCCTGTTGTCTTTTTACAGCTTACCTGTTGTTAATATTTTGCCGCCTTATGCTTTTCAGTCTTTGCGAACATCGTGCTCATGGCAGGCGGCGCAGTCGTGGTCGCAGAAATCTTTTTTGTTATATTTAATGCCGTTTTTATCGTAGTAGTCCTTGACGGCGGCTCTGACTGCCTCTTCGGCCAGAACGGAGCAGTGAAGCTTGTGAGCGGGCAGACCCCCGAGCGCCTCAGCCACAGCCTTGTTGGAAAGCTGCAGAGCCTCCTCTATCGTTTTGCCCTTTATCATCTCGGTGGCCATTGAACTTGACGCCACCGCGCTGCCGCAGCCATAGGTTTTGAACTTGATGTCTGTTATGACATTGTCCTCAACCTTTATATACATCTTCATAATATCGCCGCATCTGGGGTTTCCGACTTCGCCTATTCCGTCGGCATCTTCTATCACGCCCAGATTTCTGGGGTTCTCGAAGTGATCCATTACTTTTTCGCTGTATAACATTTTATCTTCCTCCGGATTTTAAATAAGGTGGGGTGTTTTGCCTTTTTGGAGATCCTCCCAAAGCGGAGACATCTCTCTGAGTTTTTCGACTACTTTGGGTACCCAGTAAATTATGTGGTCGATATCTTCTTCCGTGTTATATCTGCCTAGCGAGAGCCTTAGAGAGCCGTGCGCCACTTCGTGGGGCAGACCGAGTGAAAGCAAGACATGGCTGGGATCTAATGAACCCGAGGTGCAGGCACTGCCGGACGAGGCGCTGATGCCCTTGCTGTCGAGCATGAGAAGCAGGCTTTCGCCCTCTATGCCCTCGAAGCAGAAATTCACTGTGGAGGCGTTCCTCCGCTCCCTGTCGCCGTTTAGCTTTGAGTGAGGGATTTTTGAAAGCGCTTCGATGAGTTTGTCGCGCATTTTGACATGTCTTTCGGTCTCGGAATCTATCATGGACACGGCTTCNTCNAAGGCCGCCGCCATAGCGACTATGCCGGCCATATTCTCGGTGCCGCCGCGCTTGCCGCGCTCTTGAGCTCCGCCTTCTATTATGTTGCTGAGCTTTATTCCCTTTCTGGCATAGANTCCGCCGACTCCCTTGGGCGCNTTGAACTTGTGTCCGGAGAACGAGAGCATATCAACTCCCAAATCCTGCACATCTATATGCATATGTCCTGTCGACTGAACGGCATCNGTGTGGAACAGAACATTTTTTTCTTTGCAGACGGCNGCCANCTCTTTTATCGGCTGGAGGGTNCCGATTTCATTGTTAACCATCATTATGGTGACAAGGGCCGTNTCTTCCCTGAGAGCCGCTCTCAAATCNTCGACTGTTACAACACCGTTCTCNTGCACATCGAGCAGAGTTATCTCGAATCCGCGCTTTTCGAGCGCNTCGAGGGTGTGGAGCACGGCATGGTGCTCGAACTTTGTGGAAATGAGGTGCTTTTTCCCCTGTTTCATGCCCAGCATCGCCGCTGAAACTATNGCCTGATTGTCGGCCTCGCTGCCNCCGGAGGTGAANGTAATCTCTCTCATGGGGTCTGCCGCTCCCAGCAGCTCGCCAACCTTCATTCTGGCTTCAGCCAGCTTTTCCGCCGCTATTTGGCCTTTGGTATACAGTGATGAAGGGTTTCCATACTCTTCGTGGAGCAAGGGCAGCATTGCATCGACGGCTGTTTTTGAAACTCTCGTCGTGGCCGCATTGTCGGCATAAACTTCTAAATAGTCTTTCATTATATGTCTCCTAAGTTTTTTTCAAATATATCTTTTAAACTGACATTTTTTAAATATGATTCCATCGTATCTTCAAGTCCTATCCAAACCGATCTGGCAGAGCATGAGCATGTTTTTCCGCACTCCTCTTCGTTCTCTGAAAGGCAGGCTACAGGACTTATATTGCCCTCGGCTAAGCTCAACACCTCATAGGCTGAGATTTCCTCGGGCTTTCTGCTGAGCATATATCCGCCGCTTTTGCCCTTCTTGCTGGTGAGAACTCCACCCTCGACAAGAGACGGAACTATAGACTGTAAATATTTTTGTGAAAATCCTTGGCGATCTGATATTTCCTGAAGCGAAACGAATTCGCCGTTTGAATTTTCGACGATATCCAGCATCAATCTCAGGGCATATCTGCCTCTTGTTGAAAAGCTCATTTCACACCTCTCTTTCGCCCACCAATAATACCACTAGTTTGGTAGGAATTCAAGTACACAGACAAATATTTTTACGCTTTTATTTCCCGATTTTTACGGGCTTTATTGTATATGAACTTTACACTCTGCCAGCTTGAGTTTCGGCCCGTTATGTGATATCTTTAACGCGCAAATAACTGCTTATAAATGGAGGTTTCTCAATGCATAATACAAAAAAAATTACAGATGATCTGATGGATAGGCGCCGACGACAGGCGACTGGCTTTCTTTGAAGGGGTCTACGGAGTTCCCGACGGAGTTTCGTATAACTCCTACCTTCTGCTGGACGAAAAGACGGTTGTTTTCGACACTGCCGACAAGGCCGTTTCGGACCTTTTTTTTGAAAATCTGAAGTACGGACTTGGAGGCAGAGACCTGGACTATCTTGTGATAAACCACATGGAGCCCGACCACGCTGCCAACATNGANAATTTGGCAAANATGTACCCCAATCTCACNATTGTTTGCAACAAGAAAACACAGGATATGATTGCCCGCTTCTTTGAGACTGACTTCACAGACAGAATCTCAGTGGTAAAGGAGGGCGACAAGCTGAATACCGGACGCCATGAGCTGACCTTTGTGATGGCTCCCATGGTGCACTGGCCCGAAGTTATGATGACCTATGACCTGAGCGATAAAATACTCTTCTCGGCCGACGCATTCGGCTCTTTCGGCGCCCTGAACGGCCGTATTTTTGCCGATGAGGTTGACTTTATGAGCGAGTATCTCGACGAGGCCAGACGCTATTACACAAACATTGTAGGCAAATACGGCCCACAGGTACAGGCTGTTTTACGCAAGGCCGCAAACCTTGAAATTAAGTATGTCTGCCCGCTCCACAGCTTTGTTTGGAGACGCGGCTTCGGCGACTTTTTGGAAAAATACATGCTTTGGTCGAGCTATGAGCCTGAGGTGGACGGTGTTTTAATTGCTTATGCTTCGGTATACGGCCACACCGAGAACACGGCAAACATTCTGGCCTCGAAGCTCTGCGACAGAGGCGTTAAAGTGAAGATGTATGACACCTCGGTTACACCCGCCTCGTACATACTCTCGGACGCATTCAAATACAGCCATTTGGTATTTGCATCT
>JGI24711J26586_10002002_pt1 | contig 14892 bp, 11 predicted proteins | sample BioPla3DNA1_FD_26586 | JGI IMG/M metagenome (IMG submission 26586)
TTNNCAGGATGTTATATCTTTGGTAGAATAATTTTTGCATGTTGATGATGCCGCGGTGGCGGAATTGGCAGACGCAGTAGACTCAAAATCTACTTCGTGCTTTCACCCGTCGGTGTGTGCAAACCCTGATAATACGGGGTTCTTGAAAACAAAATAATTGTTTTGGTTTTAATATCCCTCCTAAATGTCCCTCCTAATTCTAAAGGTGGGTCAGGGAGAGGAAAATTAAAATAAACTTGCCGAAGTGGCGGAATTGGCAGACGCGGCGGTCTCAAAAACCGTTGGGTACTCCCCATGCCGGTTCGAGTCCGGCCTTCGGCACCATAGAAACCAATAGCTCTTAAAACGCTGTCCAAGCAGATTTGAGAGCTTTTTTCTTTAGTTTCATTCATACTTGCCTTTCGCCTCCTTGCCGTATTGGCGTACCTCCCGCTTAAGTGGGATATACGCCGATAATTGCATTGGCCGAAGCGACCTTCGAGCTGAAATCCAGGTGCGTGTAGATATTCGATGTTGTAGAAATATCGCTGTGCCCCAACCATTCCTGAATCTCTTTCAGGCTGACTCCGTTGGCGTATAATAAGCTGGCGCAACTGTGTCGAAGGTCATGAAAACGTATTTTCTTCAGATTGTGGTTTTTTAAGACGATTGCAAAGTGCTGCGTAATGTATCCGGGTTTGATTCTTTCTCCAATCTCATTCACATAGATGTAGTCCAGGTAATCTTTGCAATACGCCTTGCCGCAAACCTTTTGATTTAGTTCCTGCTCTGCCTTCAGCCTGTGGAGCAATTCTTCAAAGGGCGCAACCAGCGGCAGGGTGCGGTAGCTTGATTTTGTCTTTGTACGGTCTTTTGCTATGGTAGTAATTTTCCCATCCAGTGTTACCTCGGTTACCGTATGTTTAATCGTCAATGTCTTTTTTTCAAAATCAATAGCGTCCCACTTTAGCCCTACGATCTCACTCCGGCGCAGTCCATAAAACGCGCCTAAAATCACGGCCAGTTCTATCCGTTTATTTTTTACGATAGCGAATAAGGTTTCCAGTTCGCTTGCATCGTAAACACTGCCTACGAATTTTTCCTTTCTGGGCCGCTCAATCCTGTCGGCAGGATTGAAATTAATCAGTCCAATCTTGAAAGCGTACTGCAAAGCCTTGCGGATGTTTGCATGACGATGAATAACTGTGTTGGCGCTCAATCCTTTTTCATTAAGCTCATACCGATAATAATCCTGTATGTGCTTTGGGGTCAGGTCTTTCAGTTTTATCTTTTTCCCTTCAAAATAAGGAATAATGCTGCTCTTAATACAGTAGGAATAAGACGCAAATGTAGTCATCTCAACACTGTTTTTCATCATCTCCAGCCATTCCAGCAGGAAGTCGGTAAACAATATCTGTACTTCACCAGAGGTCGGGTTCACTCTGTCCGCCGGATTATCCCAAATCAATTCAAGCTCCACAGCGTATTGCAAGGCTTCTTTGATGGCTTCGTGATATTGGAGAAGGGTACTGTTTGATACACTGTTTTCTGTTTTCTCATACTGATAGTAGCTTTCTATATCCTTTGGCTTCATTTCTGATAGCCTAATGGCGGTATTCTTAAAGTAAGGGATGATGCAGTTTTTAACATCGTATGAGTAGAGTGCATATGTTTCAGCATCCACTTTGTTTATAACATCTTTCAGCCACTTTGATAGGAAGTCTGCAAACAAAGCGTTTTTGTCACTCATTGCAGTATCGGGGTTAAACTCTTTCCTGATTTTCAAAAGCATCGCTTCTGCACGTTTTTTGTTACCCTTTATGGGAAGTCCTGTGCTGATGGACTTTGTTTGGCGTTTTCCATAAATATCTTTATAGTTGAGGATAATATGGAAATACCCGTTTTTTTCCCGTAGATGTCCTGCTACCATAATAATTAACCTCCTTGAAAAGTAACAGTTTAAATTCACCTACCACTGACGATTAGAGTGTAGCAGGCTTTATAATATAGTTCAAATGTGCAAACAAAATTTTACGCATTAGATTCCTGTACGACGTCTAAGTATTCAAAAATATGGAGCTTCGGAATTTTATAGGATCTGCCTATCTTAAAATGCTTGATTTTATTTTGTTTCAAAAGACGGTATCCGGTTTTTGTGCTGATACCTCCAAGCATTTCGCACATCTGTTCTACGTTCACAACATCCGGATATTCCCGAAAGACCAGTTTATATGCCTCATTACTCTTTAACAAAGTATCAGCCCCTTTCCACGCAATGTTAAACATGCAGAATTAAGGGTACGCCATTATTTGGGTGCGCATATACGCTCGTACAATGTGGCGCACCCTTAGTCTGCATCTCTGTTTTGGTTTTTATATATAATTATGGGTTTATCCGGCGGGCAGCGGTTGACCGTCCTCATAGGAATTTCACCTCCCCGTCAGCGACCGGGGCGCACTCTGGGACCTAACCTCGACTATGCGCAAGTATCATTATCCCTCCGTATGTGTCATCGCCTTAATTGCAACCAGCATTTATTTATTGCACGGGTATCGATCGCTCGCACCTTTACTTCATTCAATCCGTAGATAGCATTGATCCTTCGCTTACAATCCGGCATAATGCCGGACAGGTGGTCCTGGCGTACCTGCAATCTGGCTTTCCTTCACAGGACATACGGGGAACGTACCGGATAAAACACCTATTCAATTGTCAAGGTTCTGTTGAGGGGGGGTAGAGCATGTCCCTCTATTAATCAGCAGATTTTTTGGGCAAAAGTTAACCCTACCAGGAATTATTTTTTAAAAATTTTTCTATGCTTTTTAAGCCTTGTTCAATGGAATGTGTAACAGCAGATTTACTCACGCCTTCAATCCTGGCTATTTCTGCTTTGCTCATATCAAGGAAGAAATGGGCATAGATGCGCTTCGCCTGTTTTTCCGGCATGCTGTTGATAGCGGCATACAACTCCTGCTTACTCATTTTGCGCTCATAGATTTCTTCCGGGGATAAAACCAACAAGATGACATCCTTTTCAATACCGTCGTCAGCGTCAAGGGAATAGTATGCTTTGTAGACACGTCTGCGCTCAAAGTCTGCATGTTCCTTTCGGCTAAGCTGTTTAAATAGTTCTAAAATTTCATTTGTCACTTCAACGAAAAAGTCAGATTTATAGAACGGGTAGTAATCCCGCAAATTGATCCTTATCATATATGAACCTCCGTTTTGATTTTTTAGTAGAAAAACCAAAACAGAGGGGGAGAGCGGCACCCTGATGAATATCTCAAATATGTAATAAAGTCGGGCTTGTCCAATTCAAAAAGTTGCTTATAAAAGAAATGGATTTTTCGGCATTTCAGTCGAAAATATAGATTTTTTGTCAATAAGAAAACCGCAATTTGCTTTTTACAAATTGCGGTTTTCCGGATTATTCGGCACGTATTGGATTGAGGGATAATTGGAGGACGTAATATATACCATAAGGATGGAGGATAAATATTCATTTTGGAGAAACCAATATCAGCATAGATATAGCTTCTATAATCCTTTACTTCTGCTATTTTAGCTTCTTTAACACAAATTCGTTTTTCATCTATAAGCACCCTCACTCACTTAAAACGAAAAACAAAGTCATGATACGGCGTTATCAATAAAAAGGTGGTATTTTGTCAAAATATGTACCTGATACTCTAAAATTAGTAATTAAATTCCTTCACCATACACAAAAAAACCTGCTCCTTAAGAAAGGGCAGGTTTTGCATGTAATATAATATGCGGCAGCCAGGCTATCATAGTGCTTAATAGCACCTTAGACCCTATGGCTTTGTGTCCCTGTCTTTAGACAGGTTTGTCCTTATCACGGATAATTTAATTGTTATTTACAACAACATCACAATAATACCGTCATATTTGTTTAGTTATTTTCTATTTCAGCTTCACCTTTAGTGCTTGTCATACCACTTATATAAATGGTCTTTCTCATCAACTTTACCGACATAAATATCTCGTTCGGCCCATTTTTGTATACATTTCATATATTAATATTTTGTTAAAAGCACCAAAATCCCTTTTTTTACCACTGCATAATGAAATAATGAACATATTGTCCTTATAATTTCCCCATAATATTTAGCAGGCTCTGATAACTGTCTACATCATGATACTTGACCTTGCTTGTGGACAGCTGGTTGAAAAGTTTCCTGGCGCATTTTATTTTGGCCTGCTCGATAGGACGCAGGTTCAGGCTTTCCATTGTCCCTTTGGTCTCAGCTATGAAGTAAATGTGTTTTACCGTACCTTCATAAAAGGCAATCGCCCAGTCCGGCGAGTAGTTGCCCACCGGAGTAGGAATAGCAAAGCCTTTCGGCAGCTTGGCATAGACACAGACTTCATCGGCTTTGTCCATATCTTCCGCAAAGCGGCGTTCGACGCTCTTTTCAGCGGTTCCGTCTGTAAATACATAATCCTGGATGTTTTTCTTTGCCCGGAATGCTTTTGCAAAATCGCCCGTTCCTTTTTCAGCGGTGAAAATGCTGCTGTCATACTGCTTTTCAATCTGGTCATAAGAAATATGCTCTACAATCATGGTGGCTTTTTGTTCTTTTATTAAGCGTATTGCTTTGGCAATGAACTCTTCAGGATTCTGCTTAAAGCAGGCAAATACCGGCTTTTCAAGGCCTGCCAGTATTGCCGCGACCGTACGTCGGGTGAGAGTGGTGCCTTCGGCAATTTTACCTATCAAGTCGTATTTTATCTGGCTTGTTGCAGCGTGCTTCAGGGTTTCCGTCCTGGCATTTTCCCGGACAAAGCTGTTTCCGAGGGCAATGGCGTTCCCGTCCAGCTCGTCTGCCTGCCTGCCGACGGTAACCGTGTATTGAAGCTGGGAAACGTACATGTTTTCATTGATATGTTTAATGGCTTTTTCGATCAGTTCCCGGCTGTCAAACTCGACTGTGTAGGCATACTGATGGTTAATATAATTCCAGAGGGTTTGAAATTCCTTTTTATAGAAATTCTCGTTGAGGGCGTTTTCCGGAATTTTGGTCTTATTGCCGTTTTCTATCATCCTGCTTAAGACGCTCTCGTCAAACACACTCTGGATCAACGCATGCACGCCCTCGCCAAAGGGCGCGAGGGATTCAGGCAGCGGAGCCAAACAGTTGTTTTCCAGGTCTGTCCGGTATGCTTCCGTAATGCCGTCGTTGTTGTCAATATAATCGTTCTTAATGAGATAGCGGTAGATGTCCCTGGCTTCTTGCATATTAAGCACATGCGTTTTCTCGCCGGCCATAACGGTCTTGCCTGTAAAATATTCCACTGTTGCTTTTGTAGGCCGTTCGTACAAGGCCTCTTTAATACCGGTCTGCAAATCGGCGACAAAATTTTTATAGCCTTCGCTGGCGATAACCGTCAGCACGTTGATGGAGTGGACGGAATCGGCGCACTTTTCCATGTCCATCCGTTCTCCCCTTTGGTTTACACACAGGCGCAGGCCGCGGCCCACTTCCTGGCGTTTCTGTGTGGGGCTTGCACCGCCATGCTTCAAAGTGCAGATCTGAAAGACATTGGGGTTGTCCCAGCCTTCCCGCAGGGCTGAGTGGGAAAAGATAAAACGCACCGGTTCCTCAAAGCTTAAGAGGCGTTCTTTATCTTTAAGAATCAGGTCATAGGCGGAAATGTCATCGCTTTCATCACTTCCCCGCTTGGTAGGACTGTCCACCTTGCGGCCGTGCTTGTCAATGCTGAAATACCCCGCGTGGGTTTTGGCGGGATCAATGCTTTTCAGGTAACGGACGTAAGGCGTATCTTCCAGAGTAATGTAATCGTTCAGCACGTTTATATACTCCTGCTCGAACATTTCCCCGTATTCGGAGTTGACTTCTTCCCCTGCTTCGTTATAATTACGGTACTTTGCTACTTCGTCTATGAAGAACAGGGAAAGGGTCTTGATCCCCAGTTCAAACAGGTGTTTTTCCTTTTCAAAATGGGAAATAATGGTCTCCCGGATTTGGATCCGGCGCAGGTCCTTTTCGGAAACATCGCCGATAACTTCTCCCCGGGACAATACCACACCGTTGATAAAGGTTACAGTACCGCGTATGGGGTCAATATCGCTGATATGGTATCCCTTATACTGTTCCATTTCGTTGGATACAAAATAAAGGTCGTCGTCCACTCCGAGAATGCGTGTTTCGCGGTTGATTGATTTCTGGTATTTGATTTCCAGTTCAATTTTGGCCATCGGCGGCTTCTTGGGCGAGATGATGATATTCTCAAGGAACAAATACCTGTCGGTCCCTCTGAGATTCTTGACTTCAAATCCTTTGACCTCGATTTTCTTTACCAGCCGTTTATTGTAAGCATCCACCGCATCCAGGACATAGACCAGGTTATGGTGCTGGACATGGGTGGCCGAGTAGTTCAGGCAGAACAGGGGATTAAAATTAGCCAGCGCTTTCTGAGTCTTGTCCCCGCCCATTTTCTGCGGCTCATCCAGAATGAGGATGGGGCGGTTGGCCTTAATGACGTCAATAGGCCTGCGGCTGCCGAATTCGTCCAATTTTTCATAAATGCGGCGGGCTTCCTTGCTCCTGGCATCCTCTTTCAAGGAAGTATTAAAGGCCTGGATGTTGATAATCATGACATTTATCCCGCTGCTTGCGCTGAAGTTGTCAAGTTCGGTCAAATTTTGGCTGTTGTAGACAAAAAAGCGGGCTTTCTTGCCGTAATGCTCCATGAAGTGATCCTGGGTAATTTGAAAAGTCTTATATACCCCTTCACGGATGGCGATGGAAGGAACCACCACAATAAATTTGCTCCAGCCGTACCGCTTATTCAGTTCAAAAATGGTCTTTATGTATACATAGGTTTTGCCTGTGCCGGTTTCCATTTCCACGTCCAGGCTGCAGACCCCCAGGTGGCTGACCAAAGTCTCGGACTGCTTGATGTTGTTGCGGGCCTGCATGTTGCGGATGTTTTGCAGAAGCTGCCCGGGGGTCAGAACAAGCCGGGCGTTTTCAAAGCCGATGGATAGCTCGTCTTCCGGAGATTCAGGCTCATTAAACAAGGATACTTGGGTATACTGTTTTTTTTTGTTAATGCCCAAATCACGTACATAGCTGACACGGTCGGAATAGGGCTGCCCGGCAAAGATATTGACGACGCTGTTGACGGCATCGGTCTGGTATTGCTGTATCTTAAACTGGAATTTCACTGTGGCACCCCCTTTTACAGAACCTTCCTTATAGTTGACGGGCTGTAGGTTTCAAAAATCTGTTCAAAATTGGTGGCGACGCTGTCGCTGGCCATGCCGCTGTCACGGAAAACAGCGTAATAAGGCTGCTTTTTGGCAATTTCCCTGACCACCTCATCGGTAACTTCATTGTCAAAGCAGGCCATCAGGTACCCGTCCGCTACATTAAACACCTTTTTGCCGCCCATAACAATTTCTTCGATTTTGCTAGACAAGAGCACGCCCAAATCCAGCATGACCTGGAAGAGCAGGTCCTCCGGGGTGCGGTCGGGCTTGATGTTGTCTGTTAAAGCTGAAAGCAAATCCTGAGTATATTCGTCAGGTCTATAGTAGACATCCTGCATATTGGTAGAATCCACCTTCAGGACGCGGAAGCCGATATCCAGTTTGCCTGCTGCTTCCGGATGCTCCTCCAGTATCTTTTTACCCGCCCGACGGATGCGCTCCTTGCCTATTTCGCATATGTTTTTGAAGCCTGCCTTATAAGCTTCTGAATTTTCGTCACATGGTTCAGGAATCTGGACCATAATGAATTTTCGGTTGCCGCCGTCTTCGGCGTTAAGCTGCATAACCGCATGGGCGGTGGTGGCTGAGCCGGAAAAGAAGTCGAGGATGATGGAATTTTTATAATTAGAGCAAACATGAAATATCAATTTATAAATCAAAGCAACAGGCTTTACCGTCTCAAACCCATGTTCACCAATTATTGTTTTTAATTCTGCTTTTGCGGTTTCTGCCGTACCAATTTCTTTAGATATAAATGACCAAAATGGCTCCATTTTATCTTCTTCGTCAAATTCTCTTATACGAAAATACGCCTTTCCGTTTTTAATTAATAAGTCACCTCTTTCTCTAAATTTATCAATTGTTTCAACTCCATATTTCCACTGATTACCTTCTTTAGGATATATTCCGTCAATAGAAAATATCATACTATTTCTACCTCTAATTCCACTCGCGGACATTTCTCCTATTTGTTCTAATCTATATTTTCTTCCATTCTCATCTATTTCGGGATATACTCTAGGTTCAGTTAATTTTAAACAAAATTCATATCTCAAAGATGATTTTTTATACACTAGAATATATTCTTGTTTGTTTTGCAATTGATATTTCGCTGTCTTTGTATTTTGACATTTTGTTTTGCTTTCCCAATCAATGATTCCTAAACAATTTGTATTACCAAATATTTCGTCACATACTTTTTTCAAATTACCAATTTCCTGATTTGCTATACTTATAAATATGACCCCATCATCACTCAGCAAATCTTTCGCTAGCTTAAGCCTCGGGTACATCATATTCAGCCAGTCGGTATGAAAGCGACCGTTACTTTCGGTGTTCTGCACCAGGCGGTTGCCGTCCTCGTCATACTGTCCGCTATTTTCAAGGTATTCGTCCACACTTTGGGCAAAGTCATCCTCATAGACAAAGTCATTGCCCGTATTGTATGGCGGGTCTATGTAGATCATCTTCACTTTCCCCAGATAGGTTTCCTGCAAAAGCTTGAGCGCGTCGAGGTTGTCGCCCTCTATGTACAGGTTTTCCGTCGTGTCGAAATCCACGCTCTCCTCGCGGCAGGGGCGCAGGGTTTTGGCAATGGGGGCGTTAGCCAGCAGGATGGACTTTTTCTTGTCCGGCCAGGTGAACTGGTAGCGCTCCTCCGGGCCTTCCACAACAATATTTGACAGCTCCTGCCGCAGCACGTCGAAATCAATGGCGTGCTCGATGATGGGCGTACCGTCGTCCCTGTAGCCTTTGATGACCTCGGTCAAAGTATTGGGAAACAGCTCGGCAATTTTTTTGATATTTTCATCCACTTTGTTCACAGAGTGCATTTTCAGTCTGTCCATGCTCATTCTCCTTTTTTCTCGGCTAATTTTTTCTTCAAACCCTGGAGGCGGGTAAACAGTTCAAAGCGTTTTTTAGGTTGCTTTTCGCTGCGGGATAACCGTTCCAGTTTGTCAATCTCTTTTTGCAGTTTCAGGATGGTATCCTGCTTCTTTAATTTTTCATCAACAGTAAGGCTATCGCAGGAGGGAATAATATTTTCCTGCAGGGCAATCTGCTCAATGAACCCTTCCCATATGCTGTCCAGATTTAGTCCCCTGGCTTCCAGCTTAAGGTCTGTAAGCGGTGTCCAGTCTGTTTTATAAAGCTTGCCGTAATAAAGCGCAAGTTGTCCCTGCTCCTGAAATTTGAGCAGGAAGAGCAGCTTATGGGCGTTTTGCCGGGCTATGTTTTCCACTATCCGATAGTCCAGCTCCTGCTTTTTCAATTCAATGGAGAGTACAAGAATTTCTGTTGTCTCCCCGTTCTTTTCGAGGTTTAAAGTATCCGGCGACAACTTATACTCCAGAACCAGGCGTTTTATGTCGGATACGAATTTTTCTCTAAGTTCGCTGCTTAAGCTCAGGTGTTTATAAAATGCCTCCTTGGGCATGTTCCGCCCGACGAATGCTTTGCCGGAAAAATTCAGCATCCTATCACCACCATGAAGCAGATCAGTTCAAAGTCGTCAAGGCCAGAGATGTTTCCGGTCAGGAAGGTGGTTTCACCATTCCCGAAAAAGCTGTCAATATCTTTTTCTTCTTTAACGGTGATGATTGATGCCACTGCCTGTCGGAGCAGTTGGGATACGCGATCCATTTTCCTGCCGTCGTTGGTTTCCCGGTTAAAAATATGGCAGGCCTCCATATCGGGTTTTGTTTTGCCCCGGGAGAGATGGCGCATAATATCCAAGGTGGCTTTCGGCTCCAAATGATTGCAGATGACCTCCCCGTCATCCCCGATGTATACCATGTAAAAAGGGTGAAGGCGGTTTTGGTTTTCAATGTTTATGGCTTTATTCACGTTCTTCAGGATAAATATTACTCCGGGCTTTTCTCCCCGTATCACTGCGTGAATGCCGTAGGGAGTCCGGTCTAAATCAGGGTGCTCCTTGACATAGGCCAGCAAGTCCATCCTGAAATCATTCAGCCCCAGGTCCATAATGGAAATGCCTGTGGTCATGTCCTCAAGGTCAACCACTTCATTCTGCAGTTTTTCAAGCTGTGCCCGACGATAGGCCAGATCGCCGTTTTCGTCCTGGTTGATATAGTCGTCGTCGCCGGTGGCGGTCATTACGGAAATCCGCATTCTCGCTTCTACTCGTTCCTTCAGGTTTATGTAGTCGTCCAGCGCCAAATCCGGCCAGAAGTTGACAAGCTGGATCACTTTGTTTTTGCTGCCGATGCGGTCAATACGACCGAAACGCTGGATAATGCGCACCGGGTTCCAGTGGATGTCGTAGTTGATGCACCAGTCGCAGTCCTGCAGGTTCTGTCCTTCAGAGATGCAGTCGGTGGCAATCAGGATGTCAATATTGTTGTGATTGTTAGGCATTACAAGGTCTTTCTCCTTAGAAATTGGAGAAAAACAGGTCAAAATTGTGTTCATGTCAGCAGGGAATTTGGGTATGGTGGTTCTTCCCTCAATTGAGCCTGTAATCAGGGCGCAGTCCAGTCCGAATTTTTTCTTTACAAAAGGGCTGACATTTTCATACAGGTACTCCGCCGTATCGGCAAAGGCCGTAAAGATAATGATTTTTTTATTATCCGGATTAATGGGGTTTGTGACTTTCTTCTCGATAACCCGCAAAAGCTCATTCAGTTTATAGTCATACTCCGGAGTAATATCTTCAATCATCAGAATCAGAAGTTCCAAAACTTCCAGATCGGCAGACAAATCCCGCTGCCAGGAGAGATAATCCATATCGCGTAAATCGATTTTAAATTTTCTGCCGACATTGATAATATCGATATTCTGATCATCCAGATCAAGTTCGCCAAAGTCATGAACATCCTGCACGGTAACTTCCTCGCCGGACCGGAAACTGTCAATCAGCGCCAGGGTGTAATGTATTTGTTCATAGATGCGTTTTACAGTCAGCTTAAAGGAATGCACCGAGCTTTCCATTCTCTTAAGCAGATTGATGCTCATCAAACGGCGGATGCCTTCCTCACGCCCTTTTTGCGAAAGCTGCCTGCTGTGTTCTGAATCCATATCGATATATTTGCCAAGCCTGCTGGGGAGGATATAGTTTGTTGGCGTATAGATGGACAGATTCAGCTGCATGAGCTGTTCATAAATCTGCTCATAATTGATGGCGTTGTTCAGCGTAGTCAGTTTGGGACGCAAGGAAAGCGGCTTGTTGCGCTCCGGGAAACTGCCTATTTCGGATATGTCATAGTAGCGCTGGATGTGTTTACGGGAGCGGGCAATGGTCACGCTGTCCAAAACTTCAAAAAAGTCAAAATCCAGCTGTTTAAGCAGGGAAGCCGTTGTACGGGATTCAGGCGGCAGCTTGCTCCATGCGTTATATATCTTTTGAGCTTGCCGGAAAATAGTATCAATGTCTGTTTTGGTGTTCAGCTTTTCATTGATTAACTCTGACTTTCCCTCGTAGGCTAAGGCCAGTTGGTTGCGCAGGTCATAAAAACGGTTATTCACCGGGGTGGCGGAGAGCATTAAAACCTTAGTCTTTACGCCGGGGCGGATGACTTTATTGAGCAGTCTGAGATAGCGGTTCTCTTTTTCCCCGTACTCGCCCGTTACAGCGCCGCCGTTGCGAAAATTATGGGATTCATCGATAACGACGAGGTCGTAGTTGCCCCAGTTGATGCGGTCGAGGGGCAAGCCAATAACAGAATCACCTCGTTCGCGAGACAAATCGGTATGGAAAAGAACGTCGTAACGCAGGCGGTCTTTGGCCAGCGGGTTGTTGATCAGATTGCCACGATAAGTTAGCCAGTTATCCTTCAGCTTTTTTGGGCAAAGAACGAGGACATTCTTGTTCCTGTTTTCATAGTACTTGATGACGGCAAGGGCTGTGAAGGTTTTGCCTAAGCCCACACTGTCCGCCAGGATGCAGCCGTTGTATTGCTCAAGCTTATTAATGATTGCCAGGGCGGCGTCTTTCTGAAAGCTGTACAGTTTGTTCCAGATAACGCTGTTTTTGAAACCGGTTGCTTCATTGGGCAGCACATCTTCGGAAATATCCTCAAGGAATTCGCTGAAAATGTTATATAGGGTCATATAATATATAAGCTCGGCGGGGTTTTCCTGGTAAACAGCCGATATGGATTCGATTACTTCTTCGGTCACATCCTGAAGGCGGCTTTCATCGTTCCAGATGCTGTCGAACAGGCGGATATATTCACTGCTGAAGGGAGCCTCAAATTTATTCACCATATTATAGATGTTGTTGCCGCGCTCGCAGCCAATATCAACAGTTGTAAACCCGTTTATCGGCAGGTAAGTCAGCTGCTGGTCATTTGTTTGTATGTTAAGAAATCCACTCATCCCGGAATTAGTGGAATTTGATTTGAAGGTTACCTTTTTGCGAATCCAATCTGCACATTCCCGTGCAATAGCTTTTTGGGTAAGCTCGTTCCTTAGCTTTATTTCAAATTCTGTCCCGTAAAGGCTGCGTTCCCTATGTAATCGTGGAATGTAGAATTCCCGCTTTTCTTTTGGCGATTTTTCGGCGACGAATGTGGGGGATGTAAAGATAAACCGCATGGAATCAATTTTCTGCAGCTGCGCTTTCAATTCCTTATAGGCATAAATTGAAAAACAGGCAGCCGCAACAGAAATCCGGCTTCCCGGCACGATAACCTGTGTTAAGTCGTCCTTAACAATTTTCGTTATATTATTGAATACTTCCACAAAAACACCCCCGCCTGAGATCATTCAAAAGTATTGTCTATATAACCGTACAGTTACTAATCTTCGTCATTTGTAATTTCCATAATATCTGAAATATCACATTTTAAAGCTTTGCAAATCTTCACAAGCACATCCGTTGTTACATTTTCATTTTTACCTAATTTTGCTATGGACGTTTGGCTGATTCCGGCTGCTGCGCGCAAATCCTTTTTCTTCATATCTTTATCAATCAACAGCTTCCAAAGTTTTTTGTAACTGACGGCCATAAATTGCCACCTCGCATGATTTCTGTCAAATTTATCTAGTATTATATCATTCATATGACTGAATCTCAATAGAAATATCCAAGAACGCAAAGATTTTGTCTGAATATAAGGTTTTTCCTGATATACTGTCACCTCTCAATTTAGAGCATACTTATGAGTTGACAGTGTACCTACTGGTTTGTGCAAAGTTATGCTTACTGCTGTGTCTATAATTTTGACATTGGTGCTGGTTTAACATAGGAGAGGGTTCTTCATGTTTGATTTAACGCGAATGCGTATCTTGAAACCTATTCTGCCTTTCCTTTGCAGGTACAGCGCCTAATACAATAGCATCATAATTTGCCGTACCTTTGCTCTGGTAGGGAACAATCCCTTTTTCTGCCATGGAAGAATAGCTTCCGCCGCCAACAATTATGTGATCCAGAACTTTTATCTCAAGGGGATGAAAAATGTCAACAATTCTCTGTGTCAATGCCCTATCCTCTGGAGAAAAATTTTTGGACCCTCCGGGATGGTTATGGGCTAAAATCATTGCATTGCAATCACAAGCAAGGGCATATTTCAATATTTCTCTTGGATAAACCGCCGTTTGTCCGATACTCCCTTCCGACATGGTCTTTGTTTCGATTATGTTGTTGCCGCTGTCTAAAAAAGCCACCATAAACCTTTCTTTATCCTTCATTCCTCCCAAAAGGGCTAAAAAATATTGGCCTGCTAAGGTTGATGAATTGAGCGTGACCTTTTCATTGCTTTCATAGATTTTCAAAATGTTGTAAGAGGCAATAAACTCATTGAGCAGCCCTATCTTTTCAAGCTGCTTCTCATTTGGTTCCATGATGTGGGGATGCTCCAGGATGTTAAGGGGGTTATTTCCTTTTACATACTGCTGGACCTTTTTATAGGGCAGTCCTGTTATAGTTGTCAGCCCTTTCAAAAATTTCTCGGTATGCTGTACATCTTTCTTCACGCTATGCCCGCCCCCTTTTTTCATCAACTGTTTCAATTATAAACTTTATACTTTTCAGCTTCTCGTAAGTCTCAGGGGATAAGTCTACCGATTCAAGATGCAGAAAAAAATTTTTAATACCCATACTTTGAAAGCATTTATGAATTTTTTCTTTTGTATCCGCATCCAGGTCAATCAACTCAGCCAATAATTCCACACACTTTATATATTCCGTATCCCTTAATTTTTCTAAATTCATCTGTTTTTCCACCTTTCATATGATTTGATCATTAAACTATTTTGTTTATTTTCTGATGTCTTCCACTATGAGCTGCGATTTCCTGTGGGGACAGAGTAATATGCGCTTAACTGCCGATAAGACGCATAAATAGCTGTTGATATTCGTCTTTCATCAGCTCGTTAAGCATTTTCACCTGATCCGGATTGAAGCCGTATTCGGCAATTATGTCCGTATGGGATCTGGAGGTTATATTGATATGCAGGATGGTTTCGGTGGTGGTGATGGTTTCCGTGGTTTCATTGCCGTCCTCGTCAGTGGTGGTTACCGTTTCCTCATGCTCAATGGTTTCTATCCAATAGTCGATTTTGTTCATGTCCCAAAAGACGTCCCGCAGGATTCCCACCTTTGTATCGTCGAGGGTGGCAACCTCCATGCCGTTTTCCGGATCGGTGGTTACTTTTACCGCATAGACCGCCAGGATTTCCCGCCACTGGCTTT
>JGI24711J26586_10002003_pt1 | contig 14892 bp, 18 predicted proteins | sample BioPla3DNA1_FD_26586 | JGI IMG/M metagenome (IMG submission 26586)
ATTGTCATCCTGAGGGCTTTAGCCCGAAGGATCTCATGAGATCTTTCGCTTTCTCTCAGGATGACATGGAGAGATTTGTCCACTATTTGTTAATTTCTACTGTTTCTTTGTTTTCTATTCAAATTATAATAGGAATCTTAATTTGTGGATTTAGCAACTTGTATGTTGTAGATACTAATCGAAATTTTATTATTAAGATGGTTGCTATAGCTATGGTTCTTTTGAATACAAGGGTTATGCTACTTTATATTATTCAAGCTACGAATAGAATCAAAGAATATGCTCGTATCACAATGTTTGATAAGATTGTTTATATTACTTTGATTTTTGTGTTTTTAATTCTTGGCGTTAGAGATTTCAAGTTAATGATCTTTGCTGATTTGATTGGAAAGTATGTATCATTGGTATATTCCATGATTTCGTGTAAAGAAATTGTTTTTAATGAGATTAGCTATTTATGTTGTACTGTTAAAGAAACTATTACTAATATTAGTGTTGGAATAAAGCTGATGTTTGCTAACATTGCAAGTATGCTAATTATTGGTATAGTAAGATTTGGGATAGAAAGGACTTGGGATGTAGGTACTTTTGGAAAGGTTTCATTAACATTAAGCATTTCCAATATGATGATGATTTTTATAAATGCAGTTGGAGTAATAATGTTTCCAATATTACGTAGAACTAATCAAGAAAGGTTACTTAGTATTTATTTAATTATGAGAGATTTTCTAATGGTACTTTCTTTGGGGGCATTAATTTTATACTATCCTTTAAAGACAGTTATAGCGGCATGGTTGCCACAATATGCAGAAAGCCTATTGTATATGGCATTATTGTTTCCGATATTTATATATGAAGGGAAAATGTCTCTATTGATAAACACATACTTGAAAACATTAAGGCGAGAAAAAGTTATGTTGCAGATAAACATTATAACTATGTTGATTAGTTTGATTTTGGCATACATTGCTACTCAAGTTTTAAGGAATCTTGATATTACAATAATAAACATTGTAATTCTTTTGGCATTTAGATGTGTTTTAGCGGAAATCTATTTGGCAAAAGAATTAAAATTGAATGTTAAGAAGGATATTATATTAGAACTATCTTTAACTGTAGTATTTATGTTATCAGGTTGGTTTGTAAATTCATGGCTCACTGTCCTGATTTATGCTATAGCATATATTATTTATTTGATTATTAAGAAAAAAGACATTGTTAAAACATACATTTCTCTTAAATTATTAATGAAATACTAGGAGGACAAAAAATGAAAACTATTCTAGTAACAGGTGGAGCAGGATTTATTGGGAGTAATTTTATTAAGATGATCAATAAGAATCATGATTACAATATTATTAATATTGATACCTTAACATATGCTGGGAATCTTGAAAATCTTAAAGATATTGATAATAAGTCAAACTATATTTTTATAAAAGCTGATATCCAAGATAGGGACAAGATTGATGAAATTTTTGAAAATAATGATATATCAGTAGTTATCAATTTTGCAGCCGAATCCCATGTTGATAGAAGTATTGAAGACCCAGAAGTTTTTTTAACTACAAATATTATTGGAACACAAGTTTTGTTGGATGCTGCAAAGAAACATTGGAAGTTAAACCCTGATGATAAGTATTGCAAGGAGTATAAACCAGGAGTTAAATTCCTCCAGGTTTCAACTGATGAAGTATATGGTGCTTTAGGAAAGACAGGTATGTTTGTAGAGACTATGCCGCTTATGCCAAACAGTCCATACTCTGCATCTAAGGCTAGTGCTGATTTGATTGTTAGAGCATATCATGAGACTTTTGGTATGCCAGTTAACATTACTCGTTGTAGTAATAATTATGGTCCTTATCAATTTCCAGAAAAGTTAATTCCACTTATGATTAATAACTGTTTGAAGGATAAAGACTTGCCAGTTTACGGTGATGGAATGCAAGTTAGAGATTGGTTACATGTTTCAGATCACTGTTCTGCGATAGATACTGTGCTTCATAAAGGTGTTGATGGAGAGGTTTATAATATTGGTGGAAATAATGAAAAAGCAAACATTGAGATAGTTAAGTTAATCATCAGTACTCTTGGTAAGTCGGAAGATCTTATAAAATATGTTAAGGATCGCCCAGGTCATGATAGAAGATACGCTATAGATAACACCAAAATTACAACTCAGCTTGGTTGGAAACCAACATATACATTTGAGCAGGGCATGAAGGAAACCATTGAATGGTATCTAAATAATACTGAATGGATTGAGAATGTCATATCTGGTGATTATATGAAATATTATAATAAGATGTACACAGAATTGAAATAATTGAAAGTAGGGTTTGATATAAATGAAGAAAAAAATTATGGCAGTCTTTGGGACAAGGCCTGAAGCAATAAAGATGTGTCCTTTAGTTAAAGAACTAAAGACTAGAAAAAATTTGAATACAATAGTTTGTGTCACAGGACAACACAGACAGATGCTTGACCAAGTATTAGAAGCATTTCATGTAGTGCCAGATTATGACCTTTCAATTATGAAGGATAAACAAACTCTGTTTGATGTTACAATTAATATTCTAGAGAAAATGAAAGCTGTTCTTGAGGAAGTAAAACCCGATGTGGTTTTAGTTCATGGCGATACATCAACAACATTTGTAACAGCTCTAGCATGCTTCTATCTACAAATTCCAGTTGGACATGTTGAAGCGGGACTTAGGACTTATAACATTTACTCTCCATATCCAGAAGAGTTTAATAGACAGGCAGTGGGTATTGTTTCGAACTACAATTTTGCACCAACAGAAATGTCAAAAGATAACCTAATCAAGGAAGGTAAAGATGCTGCTTCTATTTATGTAACGGGTAATACTGCTATTGATGCTCTTAAGACAACAGTTAGAGACGACTATACTCACGAACAGTTAGAATGGGCCTCAGATAGCAGACCAATTATGATAACTGCACATAGAAGAGAAAACCTTGGCGAACCAATGAGGCATATGTTCAAGGCAATTAAGAGAATTATAGATGAACACCCAGACATAAAGGCCATTTATCCTATCCATATGAATCCAGTTGTAAGAGAAACAGCTAATGAGATTCTTGGGGATTGTGACAGAATAAGAATTATTGAACCTCTTGAAGTATTGGACTTTCATAACTTCCTATCAAGGTCTTATTTAATCTTAACAGATAGTGGTGGAATTCAAGAAGAAGCTCCTAGTTTAGGTAAGCCTGTACTTGTAATGAGAGATACAACAGAAAGACCAGAAGGAATAGCTGCAGGAACTTTAAAACTAGTAGGAACAGATGAAGAAGTTATATATAGAACATTTAAACAATTATTAAAAGATGAGAAAGAATATCAAAAGATGAGCCAAGCAAGTAATCCTTATGGTGATGGTTTTGCTAGTAAGAGGATTGCAGATATATTAGAGTACGGAGAAATAATGTTGGAAGAAGCTGCAACAAAGGAATAAAATATCTACAACCTCGGCACAGGACAAGGTACTTCAGTACTTCAACTGGTACAAGCCTTTGAGGAAGTTAACAATATCAAGATCCCATATGAAATAGTGGATAGAAGACCAGGAGATATAGCTTCGGTGTTTGCGGATGTTAATAGGGCGGAGAGAGAACTGGGTTGGAAAAGTAGGCGAGGATTACGGGAGATGGTCCAGGACTCGTGGCGGTTTGAAAAGAATTATAGAGAGTAGAACAATTAAATACCATTGACATTATAATCCCAGAGTAGCTTAATAACGTAAGCGCTTTATAACAATTGTAAAAGTCAACCAAAAAGTTTACCACTGGGGGTGCGGACGAAATCCTGGACTTAGTTTAGGCTAGGAGGTGCCGCATGTTCTCATATAAAGAACGAATAAAAGCAGTAAAACTATTACTACAGTATGATATGAGTTATTCTACTGTAATCCGTGAGTTAGGATATCCTTCTAAAGAAACTCTTTGGAACTGGTACAATGAGTATTCACAGAACGGAGATCTTCATCAAAATTATATTAAGCAACCTATTTATTCAGAAGAGGAAAAACAAAGAGAGCCGTCAATTATTATCTTGAGCATGGCAGAAGTGTTTCACGAACCGTTAAGAAACTTGGTTATCCCAGTCGACCAGTATTGGATAAATGGATATTAGAGATAGCACCAGAGAAAAAGAGGGATTGTAGTTCTGGTGGATCTATTGTAAAATATACACGTGAACAGAAAGAACAAGCTGTCATTTCCCTATGTTCCCGTAGCAAACCTGCCAAAGAGGTTGCAGTTGATCATGGAACAACGAGAGAAACTCTCTATAACTGGAAACGTCAGCTTCTTAAAGAGGAGCTTGTACATTTAATGAACAAAAATAAATCTGATAAATCAAAAGATACATGTTCAATAGAAGAAGAGGTATCAGAGCTACGTGCAGTTAAAGATGAGCTTTCATTTAAAGTTAATGAACTGCAGAAAGAAGTACATCGTTTAAAGATAGAACGTGATATCTATGAAAAAGCTGCTGAAATAATAAAAAAAAAGACCAGGGCATTAATCTTCAAACACTCACTAACCGCGAGAAAGCCATAATCATTAATGCCCTAAGAGAAATCTATCAGTTGAAGGATCTTCTCGATATTATACATATGGCTAAAAGCAGCTATTGCTATCAGGTAATAGCAATTAATAATGATAAATATACCGATTTAAAGACTAAAGTAAAAGATGTTTTTGAGGAATCATCATGCAGATATGGTTATCGTAGAATTCATTCTGTTATTAGAACTTTGGGAACAACAGTGTCTGAAAAGGTAATTCGTAGGATTATGAAAGAACAAAATATATGTGAGGGCTTTTTTGGAAGGCTTAAAAATGAGATGTTTTATGGATATTCATGGGCTGGTGTTACAATAAATCAGTTCATAGAGGAACTTGATAAATATATAAAGTGGTATGCTGAAAAACGGATTAAGCTATCACTTGGAGGAATGAGTCCGTTAGACTACAGAAGAAGTTTGGGGTTGGTCGTTTAGGGTCCAATAAAATGTCCGCACCCCCAAAGTTGTATTTTTATATTGCCAAATACGCCTGCTAACCTGATATTAAAATGGAGATGTGGCCTCTTAAATTTTTTCAATATAACCTTATAACAGGGTGGCTGGAATTTTGCGGCTGATAATTTGTAATCTTTATCAATTTGGGAAATGATGGGATCAGTAACCATATAAGCCAAGTACGGGAGGATGAAATGAAGAGAATTGATTTTGAGACAAAGCTAGGCGGTATTTTTGGAATAATAGCATTAATCGCAATCATATATGAGGCATCTCTTGGAGGTTTTACGCCAGAAGTAACCGCTGCAGCTGTTAAGGACATTGCGGGCACCCTAGTTGCGGTATTGGTGCTAGTTGTTGCTGTAAGAAAGATTAGACCTGGAAAATCCAAGGAGACCTTCCAGTCAGTGCTTCATGAAGAGCTTGAGGATCTGGAAAGAAGAGCTCAGCCTTTGATACACAGAGCAAAGGATTATTCTGATGGAATAAGATATTACCTTATAACCAGAATGGAAAGGGTTCTATATGCAACAGATGACGACCTAAAAGAGATTAAGGAGAAGGGATCAATTAACAGTGGTGTATTCAATGGGAAGTTTTTTGATGTTTTCACTGAAGGTGAACTTAAGGTACACTTTTACTTGAATGCTTCAACATTCAAGGATAGGGCAAAGCTGGAAGGGAAATCAAACGAGGCAGTGCTTGCAGAACTGGGTCCTGTAATTGCAAATTGTATAAACAAGCAATCACACGATAAGTATCAGGCAACCCCTACAAAGGATGGGAAAACCATTACTGTGATATTTGATACAGGTAAGGAGCAGCAGGATAAGACCCCAGAGGATGCAAGGGAGGTGGTTAAGCTTATTAACTATGTACTTACTCTTTACACAATTGCAACCTAAGGGGTGAAGGATTTGGGATACACCAAGAAGGAAATTCTTAGAATGGCCAATGATTCTTTCAGTGATATTGAGAATTTCTATAAACTGAAATTTCTTAACTACAAGGGTGTTACGGTTGACACAAGGGAATATTACAACGAAATTGTTGCAGGTATAGTACACGATTCTTGGGAGGAGTTTTCGAGAATCAGGAGTATCACCAGAAGAGCTTCATACTGGACAGAATCTCATAGTAACCAGTCATCTCGGGAAATGACAAATAGAATAGAGGAAAGGATCGCTGTTGAAATCTTCAGGCAAAGAACATTTCAGACTGGGAAGATCTTGGATTATCAAACTCCATTAAAAGACAAGAGAGGAGATAATGCTGGTAAGATAGATCTTCTTATGTATGATGGAAGCCTTTTGTATCTACTTGAGCTTAAGAGACCTGATAGCCAGGAATCCATGCTAAGATGCATTCTGGAAGGACATACATATTTTAGGATTGCAGACCATAAGAAACTGTTGAAGGATTTTAAATTGCCACCTGAAACCATAATCAAGCCCGCTCCTTTGATATTTGAGGATAGCTATCAGCATGGTCAGCTTTTTGACAACAGAAGCAATCTATTGAGGCTAATAGGGAAGATTGAACAGGATATTTTCATAGTCAAGGAATATGAAGGTATATATGATATATATAAATATGAAAAAGAGGAATAAGGATGGACTACAATGTAATACGGGGATTAGGTCAGATTGGTGGAAATGCAATAGAGGTAACTTCACGGGAGAGCAGAATCCTCCTGGATATTGGCAAGGCACTTGATGAAAAAGGAACAAGCGATGAGGAAGTAATAAAGATTCTATCTAAGAGTAATTATGATGCTGTCTTAATTTCACATTATCATGAGGACCATCTGGGATTGTTTGAGCATATGCCTGCGGATACCAAGTATTATATTGGGGAAAAAGCCTACAAGGTTTTAACTTCATCCAGAGGGTACTTGGGATTGGCTATGTTTAAACCCGAGTCATTTTTAAGGGATGGGGAAGAAATAATAATCGGTGATTTAAGAGTGACACCCTATCTATGTGATCACTCAGCAATGGACTCATATATGCTGCTTGTTGAGGATGGAGAAGAAAAGCTTCTATATACAGGTGACTTCAGAAGCAATGGAAGAAAATCCTTTGATTCCTTGTTGGATAAATTGCCCAGGGATATAGATATACTAATTAGTGAAGGGACCACATTGTCAGGCAATCATGTAGTAAACAGTACTGAAGTCGACCTTCAACATAAGCTTGCAGAAGAAGTAAGCAAATATACCGGGCCAGTGTTTGTATTGCAGGCTGCTACCAATATTGATAGGATTGTGACTATGTACAAGGTGGCAAGAAAGAATAATAGGCTTATGCTACAGGATCTTTATATGAGCAGTATCACAACAGCATTGGGTGGAAGCATCCCAAATCCCGTTGGCTTTAATACCGTTTACACCTACATCACCACAGGCTATGATGATGATAATCCAAGAAGGAAGTTGTTTGAAAGCCTAAAAGAGCACATGGTTGGAAAGAATAGGCTCGCTGATCTGGACTTTATTATGAACATTAGACCTTCCCAACTGAAGTATCTTCAAAGCTTATCGGAGAGCGTAGATTTCAGTGGTGGACTTCTGATTATGTCGATGTGGAGTGGATATTTAGATAGACCTGAGTTCAAAAAACTAGTTGAGTTTATGGAGAATTCTGATGTGAAGGTTATAGAGGGACATGTATCAGGACATGCTGACATAGAGACAATCAATCGTTTAATATCACACACAAGCCCTAAAGAGACGGTTGTTGTGCATACTGAAGTAGGGAATGTAGTCTCTTCAATTTGAAATTTTTTTAACCAAAAATTCCATTTGCACGGAATTTGTTACACTCCCGGCGTATTTGACGCTTACTAACCATTAAATTAAATATTGAAATTCAATATATATAAAAGTATTATAAAACTACTCTAACATGTAAATACAACAATGATTATGTTTTTGAGAATTATGAAAGACATATTCTATGATAAAAACATGAATAAGTGAATTAACATTCTAATATAATTTTGATTAAGTAAGAAAGAAACAAGTGGGTGAAAGTGGAATGTATAAAATAGCAGTAGCAGGAACAGGATATGTTGGTTTAGTGGCAGGGGTATGTTTTGCTGAAGGTGGTCATCAGGTTACCTGTGTAGATATTGATGAAAATAAAGTTAATAAGATGAAACAAGGTTTCTCTCCAATCTATGAAGCAGGTCTGGAAGAATTAATGCGAAAAAACTATGCTTCAGGAAGACTAGAATATACAATTGATTATAAATCTGCTTATAAGGATGTAGATGTAATATTCATAGGGGTAGGTACTCCTGAGCGGTCAGATGGTTCTATTGATTTATCATACATTGAAACTGTGTCAAGACAAATAGCTGAATCAATTGAAAAGGACTGCCTTGTTGTTATAAAATCAACTGTTCCGGTTGGAACTAACGATAAGGTTGAACAAATAATTAAAGACTCTTTAGTTAATGATGTAAGGGTTGAAGTTGCTTCTAATCCTGAATTTTTGGCTCAAGGCTCCGCAGTTCATGATACTCTTCATGCAGCAAGAATTATTATAGGTACTGAAAGCAAATGGGCTGAAGACATATTGATGAAAATTTATGAACCATTTAAATTGCCTATTGTATCAGTAAGCAGACGATCTGCCGAAATGATTAAGTATGCTTCCAATGATTTTTTGGCACTTAAAATATCATACATGAATGATATTGCTAATTTGTGCGAATTGGTAGGTGCAAATGTACAGGATGTAGCAAAAGGCATGAGCTTTGATGAGCGTATTGGTAACAAGTTTTTAAATGCTGGTGTTGGTTACGGAGGGTCATGTTTTCCAAAGGATACAAAAGCATTAGTGAATCTTGCAAGGCAGCATGGTTGCGAATTAAGAACTGTTAAGGCTGCTATTGATGTGAATAATAACCAAAAGACAATATTGTATAAGAAGGCATGCAAACGGCTTAATACATTCAGCGGATTAAAGGTCGCGGTGTTAGGACTTGCTTATAAGCCCGGAACCGATGATTTAAGGGAAAGCCCTTCACTGGATAATGTTCCTTTGTTATTGGAACAAGGAGCAGATATTTATGCTTATGATCCTGTCGGCATGGATAATTTTAAGAGGAAGTATCCCGAAGGAAAGATTGGAAACGGGAGCATAACATATGTTGAATGTCCTGAGGATGCATTAAAGGGTGCTGATGTTTGCTTTATTTTTACTGAATGGGGAGAGATAAAAGCAGTTAAACCAGATGAATACAAAAAATTAATGAGGACCCCACTTGTTTATGACGGAAGGAATATTTATAGAATTGAAGATATGCAAAAAGCCGGTGTGGAGTATTATTCCATTGGCAGACCAAGCATATGTTTGGATGACTATGAAAACACTTCATTAGATGAAGCTACCCCTACTGAACAACAAACCTATTAAACTTAAGGTGTTTATCGGTGCAGTGATGCACTGGGCATAGAGGTTGTACTTGAGAAAGTATTGGTAAACATCTACAATGATACAGAGGATGAATTAATTGAGGAAATATAAATTTGAAAAATAGACAAAAATTTTAAGGAATTTTTGTTGACAAATTACTCAACATTTGCTAACATGATGTAGGGTGATATTCTTGAAGACTTTTGGTCATATTATTAAAGAAGCTAGGAAAATAAAACGTATAACTCAGAGAGACTTAGCTAATAAAATTGGTGTGGATTTCACATACATAAGTAAAATTGAAACAGGCGCATTGGAACCACCATCAGAAACAGTTATAAATAAAATTGCACAGATTTTGGACATAGATGCAAATGAGTTGTTTTTGGCAGCAAAAAAGGTTCCATCAGAATTCAAGAATACAATTATTAAAGAAGAAACTACTGCTAATTTATTATTTAGGAAGTATCAGTATTTGACAGAAGATCAGAAGGAGAGAATTAAAAAAATTATTGAGGAATGATTTTATGCCCGGTTATATATTTATAACCCAAGCAGATATGGAGCATATTACAACTCAAGTATTGCATAAGTCAAAAATAGCTACTTCATGGAATGGGTGCGTCGAAAAAATTGATATTGATTACATAATTGAGTTTGTTTACGATCTTGAAATAACATGGGAAAATATTGATAATTTAGATTCTGACGGTATAATATTAGCAGCGATAAAACCAACTGACAAGACAATCATAATGAATGAATCTAAGAAAGATCTATTTATTGAAAAGATGGGTACAATGAACTTCTCAAAGGCTCATGAATTGGGGCATTGGATATTACATGTTGCAAAAAATAATGACTATGAACAAATCACATTTTTACCAATAGAAGAATTTCATTGCCGTAATATGATTAAGCGCCACCCTATAGAAGTACAAGCAGATATGTTTGCTGCTTCACTATTGATGCCAAAAGATATAATTTCTGAAGCTGTTAATGAATTGAAACACAAGGGATATGTTACATTTCCTGAACTATATAAGTTAGCAGATGAATTTGAGGTATCAATTTCAGCATTAACTAACAGGATTAAAACATTAGGCTTATTATATATTAAGAACAAAATAATATATAATTCTGTTGATGAAGCAATCAGACAAATAAAATTATTCTAATTTTTTTTGCTATAAAAGTTGAGTTGAATATCAACACAACAGACGATAGAGGTGAACATGAAAAGCAAAGAAGTAAGACAAGATCCAAAGTTACTTAGAAATCAATTTAAATCAGACAATTATTATGGTATACCCACAATAAAAAAGTGCGAACTAAAAAACATTAATTTAAAGTTTATTGGTTTTGATCAGATTGGTTATAAAAAAAGAGCTACTGAAGATAAAGCAATTCATTTATTCAATGATGATAATAAGCTTAATTGTTTATACAATTTACCGGAAAAATATTTTAAAAAACTGGCAAAGTTTGAAGCAGTTCTAACTCCCGACTTTAGCTTATATACAGATATGCCTTTAGCAATACAAATCCATAGTGTTTTTAAAAGCAGGTGGTGTGGTGCATTTTGGCAGGATAAAGGGTTAAAGGCAGTAATTCCAACAATAACTTGGGGTGCTGAGGAAAGTTTTGAATTCAGCTTTTTAGGCGTAGAAAAAGGCTCTATAGTAGCTATTTCAACTCTTTGTGTAAGTAAAGAAAAGGAGGCATTTATGAAAGGATATAATAGAATGCTGGAAGTAATCAAACCGAAATTAATTTATTGTTATGGAGTTAGACCTTTTCCAGAAATGGAAGGCAACATTATATGGATCGAGTATATATCAAAGGCAGGGAGGTGAAAGAATGGGAGGCAGAGGAATATCTTCAGGAACTGACATAAATCAGATAACTATTGAGAAATACCAGGATAGAGTTGTTGTCGAGGAGATTATAAAGAATGCAGACAATATCAGAAGTGAAATGGCTAATATAGAAGAAAAGGATAAGAGAATTCCAATATTGTATAAAAGATGTGCGTGTTGCGGGGAGTTTACTATTCCGGTAGATACGGAATATGTTAAATGCTATATATGTGGCTGGATTGATGATGAATTTCAAAATAAAAATATATTCAGTACCGAAGGAAAGAATGAGATCTGTTTAAATGAAGCAAGAGTGTTATATCGTAAATATAAGATCACAAGTGAACATTAGGAAATGGTTTGATAATGGAAGACATGAGTCTATATTATTTATAATGATTGGGGTGATATTATATATGATTGTGCTTGAAATTATTTAATACATAGTTTTTACAAAAAATTAGAAGGGAGATAAAAAATGGATTATTATGTTAACAATGACCCTACATATAATCCGGGTTATCATCATGAGGTTCATACGGCTGAACATGCAAATGAATTAATGATAAAAAACAAGACGTATTTAGGATACTATATTAATTGTTTTGAAGCTTTACATAAGGCTAAAATGTTTTATCATGATGCAGATGGTTGTGCTATATGTTGTCCTTTATGTCATAGGGGGTAATCTATAAAGCAAATTAAGAATAGTTGATAATAATTGCAAAATTAGTTGAACAATTTTCGTTGTTTATGAAAGGAGTTATATTTATGAATAAAAGAATTTTTATAAGTTTTGCAATTGAAGATTCAAATTTACGTGATTTATTGGTTGGACAAGCTAACAACAATAAAAGTCCTTTTGATTTTGTAGATATGTCAGTAAAGGAACCTTGGGATTCTTCATGGAAAACTAAATGTCGTACTAAAATAAAAGGTTGTGATGGCATGCTGATTATTGTTACAAAAAACACAAAAAAAGCAGATGGACAACTATGGGAAATTAAATGTGCAAAAGAGGAAGCTATACCAAGGCGAGGCATTTGGGGACACTCTGATAATAGACCTACATCATTGCCATCAGAACTTGAAGGAGTTCGTATTGTAAACTGGACATGGGATAATATATCTAATTGGCTTTATACTCTCTAAAGGAGGTTTAGTTATGTTGCGTAAAGCTTTAATTGTGGGAATAAACGATTATCCTGAGAAACCTTTAAAAGGATGTATTAATGATGCAGAAGCCGTAGCAAATATATTAGAATCGAATGATGATGGATCTCCTAACTTTGCAGTTTTATTAAAAACTGATGTAGCTTCAAAAGGGGAACTCAAAGGGTTAATTAATTCACTTTTTGAGGGGAAGAATGATGTAGCTTTATTTTATTTTTCTGGACACGGATATACTGATGGAACTAATGCTTGTATTGTTACTCCTGATTATACAAAGAATGATTATGGCGTTTCAATGGATGATATACTAAAGATCGCTAATGATTCACAGACTACAAACAAAGTAATAGTTTTAGATTGTTGCTATTCGGGTGCAGTAGGGTCTCCAGCCATAATGGGGGGTGACAAGGCTTTTATTGGTGAAGGAGTTACTATATTAACAGCAAGCAAGAAAGATGAATCGTCTGCCGAACTTTGTGGGCATGGAGTTTTTACAACTTTATTGTTGGAAGCTTTAAAAGGAGGAGCTGCAAATATAGTTGGGAATATTACACCAGGCAGTGTGTATTCATATATAGACCAAGCACTAGGGCCGTGGGAACAGCGACCGGTGTTTAAAACAAATATTTCACAGTTCTTGCCGCTACGCACAACACATCATTCTCTACCGAAAGAGACTCTTAGAAAAATTATAAACTATTTTCCATTACCAGACATAGAATATGATTTAGATCCTTCCTACGAATTCACTAATGATCCAAATGTTGAACATGAGGTTAAGGAACCGTACGCAGATTCAAATAATACATTAATATTTAAGGACCTACAGAAATTTGTTAGTGTTGGGCTTGTTGAACCGATAGGTGCAGAGCATATGTATTTTGCTGCAATGGAATCAAAATCATGCAAACTCACACCTTTAGGATGTCATTATTGGAACTTAGTTAATAAAAAGAGAATATAAACAATACAAAACAACTTCGAAAAATGATTCTTTAAATTGTAGTTGGGATAAAAAAACTAAAGTGTCAACCAAAAAGTTTACCACATGACAATGAATTAGCTTACCACTTGTCACATCTATGAAACTCAAAAAGTTTATCACTTTTAGTGTGACTAAGTCGGTTCGAAGACATATCGCTCTGTGAATCTTCAGGATGGCGCAACCCGATTCATGATTCACAGAGCGTTATTTGTAACTAACCTTATTATTACTTTATAATGTATTCTTTAGTTGCATTCAAATATATTGGGTTTGCTTTTACATCTAAATTTAATTATACTGATATTTAGGTTAGAATAAACAGATGTAGTAAACTAATAAAAATTATAACACTGGTGTCTAACAGAATAGTTTGGTGGTGGAGAATTTATGATATATGTTGCTTTGCTCCGGGGGATAAATGTTGGCGGGAAAAATAAAATTGATATGAAGAAACTAAAAAAATGCTTTGAAGACATAGGTATGAGGAAGGTAACCACATATATTAATTCAGGCAATGTAATTTTTGAAGACACCGACCATACTAAGGGAGAAATAGCAGTGTTATTGGAAGAAGCCATTTATAAGGATTTTTCATTGGATATAAAAGTCTTGATTCGCAGCATCGATGATTTTGATTTAATTATGAAAGTTTTACCTGATCAATGGAAAAATGATGATGATATGAAATGTGATGTAATGTTTTTGTGGGAAGAAATAGACAAGGAAATACTTATTAATGAATTAAATATCAAACATGGCATAGATACTCTCATGTATGTGCCTGGGGCTTTATTATGGTCTGTTGATAGAAAGAATTTGACGAAAAGCGGCTTGATGAAGTTGGCAGCTTCAACGATATATAAAAAAATGACGATTAGGAATGTAAATACCACGCGTAAAATTTATGAAATTATGAAGGAAGTACAAAGACACTGACGGAGCCGGGTACCGGGTACTGGTACCGTAAAAGAAGGTGATATAATAGAAAATACATATTCAACAGGTCAAATTTCCAAAATTATCGGAATACATGAGAACACTGTGCGGATGTATGAAGACTGGGGACTGATTCCTAAGCCCCTTAGGAAAGCAAACGGGTACAGGGTATTTAGAGATGTTCATATAGATCAATTTCGGCTGGCCCAGAAATTTTTGCATATATGGCGCCTGCCACCAAAAAAAGTCACCAAAAAAAGAAAGACCTTCTATGGGAGGGACTTTCTTTAAAAAATGTCATCCTGAGCGAAGCGAAGGATCCCATTTAAGGATGGGATTCTTCACTGCCTTCAGAATTATCACGTATTATCCACACCACGATAAACGAATACTAATTGCAATTTCATAGGTTTTCGCCTACAATAGTTTTATGGCATGAGTTCGATTGTCATTGTCACATAGAGGTC
>JGI24711J26586_10002007_pt1 | contig 14888 bp, 10 predicted proteins | sample BioPla3DNA1_FD_26586 | JGI IMG/M metagenome (IMG submission 26586)
TAAGCTCTTTTTGCCGCCTTGCGACCCCACGGCTTGTGCCCGCGGACTTGTAACCGGGCGCCGACCCCGAGCGAAGCGAGGGGACACGCCCTAATAAAAAACTAAATTATTTTAAACCTAAAGAAAAAATGGAATAAAGTATTTATAATACTTTCACGACTTAGGACTAAATTATTTAGCTATTTAGTTAAAAGTAAACTTGATAGGCAAGTTAAAATAAACTCTCACGGGTTTTCCCATTTGTTCGCCCGGTTTCCATTTAGGTAACATTTGCACTACGCGGATAGCTTCTTGGTCGCAGGCTGGGAAGAGAGGTACAATTACTTTTGCGTTAGAAACACTACCATTTCTTTCCACAACAAACTCTATCAAGACAGTTCCTTCAATGTTATTGTCGCGTGCAGATTGCGGATATTCAAGATTTTTTTGTAAAAAAGCATAAAGAGCGTCAGGTCCACCAATAAATTCGGGCATTTTTTCTGCAAAACGAACAATCGGAGCCTCTTCAATAGGTTCATCAACAATTTCTATTTTATCGTAAATGTCAATATCCTCATCTTCGTCTATTTCAACAGAAAAACTGAAAGTTGTGTTTACTTTGACTTCGTCTTTAACAATGTTAAGCACGACCTCTTGTTGTTGCTGCTGTGGAGTCGGTGGTGGCAGTGGAGTTTGGTCAGTAGCTATAACATTATCTTCAATAATAATAACCTCTTCTTCCATTTCGTACACAAAATCGTCTTTCGGTTGTGTGGCAAACAGTTCAAACCCCGCATAAACAAGCCCTAAAACAATAGCTAATCCAATAAGGACAAATGTCCCTTTTTTGCCTTCAAGGTCGCCTTTAAATGATTTCTTTTGTAACATGGTCTTAAAAATTATACGTGTATAATATAATAACGTTGCAAAAGTAATAAAAATTGTAATAATATAATAAGTTAATAATATAAAAAATGATTATGTTTGCAACATTATTTATCCTTGAGGGGAAAAATGCAAATCTTGCTACTCTTAAGCTATGTTAGATGTATAATTTAAAAAGGTAATTATGAAATATGATTTAATTATTATTGGTAGTGGTCCCGGCGGATATGTTGCCGGTATTCGTGCAAGCCAACTTAATTTAAAAGTGGCTATTATTGAGAAAGCCGATTTAGGCGGTGTTTGTCTTAACTGGGGCTGTATTCCGACCAAAGCGTTATTAAAGTCGGCACAAGTTTTTCAGTATGCAAAACATGCATCTCAATATGGTATTAATGTTGGCGGGGAAGTTACGCCCGACTTTTCGGCGATTGTCAATAGGAGTAGAAATATTGCTTCGCAGATGAGTAAAGGGGTTGAGTTTTTGATGAAAAAGAACAAAATCGACCTTATTAGCGGGTTTGGGAAAGTGTTTCCGAACCGCCAAGTTGAGGTTACGCAAGCCGATGGGAACAAGACTCTTTACGAGGCGGAACATGTTCTTTTGGCTACGGGAGCACGGTCGCGGGAACTACCCCATATTTTGCAAGACGGGAAGAAGATTATCGGTTATCGCGAAGCGTTGACGCTTGACCATCTTCCTACGTCTATGGTAGTTATGGGGTCCGGCGCTATCGGCAGTGAGTTTGCCTATTTTTACGCCTCTATGGGAACTAAAGTAACGTTAGTGGAATTCTTACCTAATGTAGTGCCTGTGGAAGACGAAGAAATCTCAAGGCAATTGGAGCGCTCTTTCCGAAAATTAGGAGTTAAAGTGATGACTTCTTCCTCCGTTGAAAAAGTTGAGGTTAAAGATGATGTGTGTTACGTTACAGTTAAAGACGGGAAAGGTAAAGAGATAGAAATTGAAACGGAAATTGTTCTTTCTGCTGTTGGCGTTATTCCTAATCTTGAAGGAATCGGGATTGAGGAGTGTAATATTANANTTGAAAAAAATAAGATTGTGGTAGATGAGTTTTATCGCACCTCTTCGGACGGGGTTTATGCGATTGGAGACATTGTGCACGGACCTGCGTTGGCGCACGTGGCATCTCGCGAAGCCGTAATTTGTGTTGAGAAAATTGCCGGGTTAGATGTTTTACCAATGGATTATGCCAATATTCCGGGTTGCACTTATACCTCTCCGGAAGTTGCGTCTGTGGGCATGACCGAGAAGGCGGCGTTAGCCCAAGGGAAAGAGATACTTGTCGGGAAGTTTCCGTTTATGGCTTCGGGAAAAGCTACGGCATCAGGCAATAGAGACGGTATGGTTAAGGTAATTTTTGATAAAGAGACGGATTTACTTTTGGGTTGCCATTTGATAGGGGAGAACGTTACGGAGATGATTTCGGGAGCCGTGGTGGCAAGAACGAAAGGAGTTACCGGAAAAGAAATTTTACATTCGGTACACCCTCATCCTACCTTGTCGGAAGCGATTATGGAAGCTACTGCTAATGCCTACGGAGAAGCTATCCATTTGTAAAAGATTTAGGAGAGAAACTGCTTAACACGGCGGAAAAAGCTCTTTTCACTCTTTCCTGGTTTCGGTATGAAATTTTCGGAAGTGTTAAATTTTTCAAGTATACTCTTCTCTTCTTTGGTTAGGGTTTTTGGAGTCCAAACGTTCACATTTACGATTAAATCGCCCATCCTATAATTGTGAAGTTCAGGAAGTCCCTTTCCTTGTAAGCGTAGAATTTGCCCGCTTTGTGTTCCCGGAGCAATTTTCACTTTCGCTTTTCCTTCCAAAATTGGAATTTCTACAGTGGCTCCTAACGCTGCTTGCGGGAAAGAGATATAGTAGTTAATATAGAGATTATTACCGTCTCTTTCAAAAATCGGATGTTCAATTTCCTCAATAGCAATTATCAAATCACCGTTTATTCCGCCGTTGGGGGCAGCGTTTCCTTTTCCACTCAAGCTCATGTGTCTACCTTCCGAGATACCGGCAGGAATATTGACCGTAACAATTTCTTCTCCTTTAACAATNCCGTTACCTTGACAGTTAGAACATTTATTTTTAATAATTTCGCCGCTTCCTGAGCATTCGGGGCATGTGCTAGCGCTTTGCATCATACCCAAAAAACTTTGTTGCGTACGAATTACTTGNCCTCTTCCCTGACAAGTGGGGCACGTTACGATATCGCTCTCATTTTTTGCACCTCTGCCATTACAAACATTGCAGGGGACATATTTTTTAATTTTAAGTTTTTTNTCNGTGTTCTTAGCGATTTCTTCTAAGGTAAGTTTAACTTTNACACGAATATTTGTACCTTTACGAATTCTCTGTTGGCTTCTGCCGGTTCCGCCGGACGAGAATCCTCCGAAATCGAAGCCGCCCATACCACCCATGCCGCCGGTGAAAAGGTCACCAAAACGTTCAAAAATAGTATGTAAGTCGAAGTCTACATTGCCGAAACCTCCNNCNCCGCCGCCTACCCCTGCGTGTCCAAATCTATCATATTTGGCTTTTTTATCTTCGTTGCTCAGNACATCATAAGCCTCCGCCGCCTCCTTAAATTTTTCTTCAGCCTCTTTATTACCCGGATTTCTGTCCGGATGATATTCCATCGCTTTTTTACGATATGCTTTTTTAATTTCGTCAGCGGTTGCATTTTTTTCTATGCCAAGAACTTCATAATAGTCTCTCTTTGCCATGACTCGTTCCTTTAAGATTAATTCCCAACAATTACTTTGGAAAATCTAATAACTTTATCCTTAATTTTATAGCCTTTCGTTATGACATCTACAATCTTTCCTTTATCTTCTTCTTTTTCAACGGCAAAATGAGAAATAGCTTCNTGTAAATCGGTATTAAAAAGTTCTCCTTTTGCCGGTATTTCTTCCACGTGAAATTGTTTTAATACTTGTAANAATTTTCTGTAAATAATTTCAAAACCCTCTATCATATTTTCTATTTCACTGCTATTCTCCGTTTTCTCGTGTGCAGCGAAAGCCCTTTCAAAATCATCAACGACAGGCAAAATATAACTTATTACCGTTTCCGAAGCCGTAGCTAAAAGTTCTAACTTTTCACGACTTGTTCTTTTTTTGAAATTATCAAACTCCGAAAATAGTCTTAAATATCTGTCATTAAGTTCTGCTTTTTCTTCTTCTAATTTTTCAATTTTTTCCTTTAATTTTGTCTCTTTACTACCTTTTTTGCCAAAAATTGAACTTTTTTCTTCTTTTTTATCTATATTTTCATTTTCTTGAATCGTTGCTTTTTCTTCTTTATTTTCTATATTTTCGTTTGAAGCAGTAGTGCTAACATCNTCTTTTTCAACTTCTTTTTCCTTTTCTTTTTCTTTCATATTAATAATACTTAGGGAATGGTTTTATATAATATAACTTTCAATTTTACTCATATTACATCAAATATATTGCCAATTTCCTTTTTTTGTCAAATTGGCAGAAAAATAAAATTATTCTAAATATTAATTTTGTTCTTCTAATTGTAAAAGTGCGGCGGCACCGAGAATGGCGGCGGTATTTTCATTTAATTGGGATAGCAATAGTTGAACTTTGCCTTGATAGGAAGCAAGTAGAAACTTTTCCAAGTAGTACTTTGTAGGAGAGAGTAAATCGCCCGATTTTGTGGGACCGCCCATTAAAAATATTGCTTCCGGCGAGGTGCAGGCAACGGCATTTGAGAGAGCTAGCCCTAATACGTATCCCGTTTGCCTTAATGTTTCAACAGCTAAGGCGTCTCCTCTATCGGCAGCGTCTCCGATAACTTTACCGCCGATTTTTTCTATTGGGAGTGTATATAATTCACTTTCAATTTGGTGTTCGGCAATCAATTCATGACAAGTCTGTTTAATTCCGCGTGCGGAAGCGTAAGTTTCTAAGCAGCCTTTACGTCCGCACGTGCATTGTCGTCCGTCCGGGAAAATAATCGTGTGCCCTAATTCTCCCGCCATTCCATCATGTCCGTAAACCACTTTCCCATCAATGACAATACCGCTTCCAACCCCCGTGCCTAAAGTAATCATGATAAAATTTTTTATATTTTTAGCCCCTCCGTAGAACATCTCTCCGTAAGCGGCGGCATTGGCATCATTAGTGATTACTACTTTTGTATCTATTTGATTTTTAATTAATTTCTTTAGATTAAAATTCTCTTCAAATTTTAAATTAGGTGCTTTGCATATTTCTCCCGTGTAGAAATTGGCATTCGGAGCACCGATTCCAATGCCGTTAATAGTTTTGATTTTATGTTTTTCTAATAACTTGTGAATGGAATTAACTAAATCGCTAACAAAAATATCAATGTTATTATAAGTTGAGGTTGCTAAACGGCTTCTATCTATACATTTTCCATGCTCATTTACAATACCAATGTCTGTATTGGTTCCACCCATATCAATTCCTATTGTAAATGCCATAGCTACAATTATTTAAAAAAGAGTTCCAACGAACCTATTAATTTATCGTAAACCGTTCCCTCTTCTTGCAAATAAAGGAAAATAGTATATTTATTTTGTGTCTCCCAATGGTTTCCTTCAATAAAAGTTTCGTCAATAATTAGATTTTTTTTCTTTTTTACTAAAACGTATTGATAGTTATAAAATCCTTGTTTCAGCAAAAGTGCCGTTTCCCAATAGTTGTTTTAGGATTCAGCTTCAGTCTCGCTTCATCTACGATTTTCCAATCCGTTAACGCTCCAAAAACATAGAGATTTCCTTCTGTTAGTTCAAAATCCGCTTTTAATGAGAAGATGGTTTTTACATAATCTTCTGAATTTTTGCCGTTAAAATCTTCATTTTTTATGTAGTAGAAACCATTTAAAGTCGGGTCATTTGTATAAGGAGTATAGGGCTTAGCTACGTCTTCCAACACAAAAGCAATATTTTCATCGTTTCTATAGCCGATAGATACAATTCTATTTCCATTATATCGTAAACTTTTAATATCAAAAAAGCGAAAATCATTCCCTCCATTAAAAGCATTGGCATTATTGTCATAGTCAAAATTATACTCTCCCGGTTTTCCGGAACGGTAGGGTAAGCCGATAATAGCATTATCCCAACGTCCGTTTTGAACGATGTTGGCGTGTAAGTAGCGGGAGGGATTTTTGACGTCATAATTTCCCGTGTAGGCAGTGAAATCTACTTCTTGCATAGTGTGCATGGTGCTTACGTCGCTCGAACGATTGACTCTTCCGGAAATAATGACGGGTTTGTTTTCAATGACCATAAACCGTCTCACTAAAATAGGATCGTCCGGGGAGGTGTCGTATACAAAAAGAAGATAGTTTCCGGATTTTGTAATTTTCATCAAATCACTCGGAAAGGACAATTCATAATGTGTGTAAGAAGTAATCGTATTAAATGAGTAAGAGTAGTCGGAAATCTCATCTTCTAAAAAGCCGTCAATATACTCCATTTGGCTTAAATTATCAATTTTCCAGTCGTACGAACAGTGAATAAAAGTGTATTTCAGATAGCGGCTTTCGTTACTCAAGTCGTCAAAGGAGAGGAGTAATTTTTCATCGCTGTTCAATTTAATGATAGGTTGAGAGTACGGGTAATTATCCAAGTAGAGTTCTACTGTTTTAATATCATCAATAAAACAGCTATTTACGGTAGTAAGGTATTGAAAATCTTGCCCATTAAGTTGCCCAAAAAGGGAGAAAAGGAGCAAGATTAAAAGTGCATAGTTTTTGCTATGTTTCATTCTTTATTTTTTACCCATTATTTCTTTTTCAAAGATACATAATTTTTTTTTAATTTGCCTTTTTCAATTCAAGNGAGCCTCCATTTGGGAAAACCAGATAAACCTTACCTGATTGGGTTACAAATAGCTGATCTTTACCAAAGATAACNGCTGCTATCGTATCGTTCAGTTGTGAAANGACGCACTCTCCTTTTGCAAGACTTTGGACAACACTATGGTTCTCAAAATTTTTTGGATTGTTTTCATATTGTAAAGATTGTAAGCTCAAACCGAAATATTGTTGACCTTGAAGTGCGAAATCGGTAAATCTGATAATGGTACTATCTTTTATTTCTCCTGTCTCTAAGTCGAATTCTGAGTCATTGACGGTATAGAAGGTTGTTTCGCTCAAATATTTTTTCACACCCTCTTCCGACATCTCCACTTCCGTTTTCACTACTTTACTTTCGCTAGCGATATATTCTCTTATTGCTTTTTCTCCGATAAAGGTCAAGGCGCCTGCAAAATAGCCGATTAGAGCTATCCATGATATTTTTTTCAAGTACCAAATAAAGTCGATTTTTTCCATTCCCATAACGGCAACACCGGCAGCAGAGCCGATGATTAAGATGCTACCGCCCGTTCCGGCACAGTAGGCTAAGAATTCCCAGAAGAAGTGGTCTGTTGGGAAATGATACATTCCCATCGCTCCGGCTACAAGCGGAACATTATCAACAATCGAGGATACGAGCCCGATGATAATATTAATGACGTAGTATTTTTCAGGTTCGAGCAACGGTATCTTGTCTAAATTAACAGCAAGTAATTCCAAATGTCCAACTGTTGCTAAGGCATTAACTGCCATTAAAATCCCTAAAAAGAAGAGAATACTCGGCATGTCGATTTTGGTTAATATCGTAGAAACAGAAAAACGACTTCTTTCAACCTCAGGTCGTCTTCGATTAAGAATTTCTGATATTATCCAAAGGACGCTAAGTCCACCAAGCATTCCAAGATAGGGCGGTAAATGTGTAATGGTTTTAAAAACGGGTACGAAAAGTAAAGCACCTACTCCGAAAAAGAAGAAGAAATTGCTTTCCCACCTTTTTGTTTCAAAAGTAGCATCAATATGGTCTTCCGATAATTCCGGGCGTTCCACGTGCCCTTTGAGGATAAATGATAAAACGATAAGCGGCACTAATAATGAAACAAGGCTTGCCAAGAATGTCATTTCTATAATATTCAATGCCGTAACTCTATTTCCAATCCACAGCATAATCGTTGTAACGTCTCCGATTGGCGACCAAGCTCCGCCGGCATTAGCCGCAATAATAATCATACTTGCATAAAACCATCTCTCCTTTCTGTCACCTATCAACTTACGAAGCAAAGCAACCATAACTATCGAAGTAGTTAGGTTATCTAATACGGCTGACAAGAAAAAGGCGACAATAGAAATAACCCACAAAAGTTTTACCTTTTTGGTCGTTTTAATATGTTTTGTTATAATTGTAAAACCACCATGTGTATCAATCAATTCAACGATTGTCATCGCTCCCATCAAGAAGAAAAGAATTTCAGATACTTCTCCGAGTGCAGTTAATAATTGAGAATGTACTAGCCAATTTAAGAAGTAATTTCCGGGATGGTCCATNGCAAATTGGCGGAGTGAGTCGGTATTTACAAGAATACCTTCGCCACCGATGACGGCACAAACCCATAGTAGAACNCCCAAAAGTAGAGCAGTCGCAGATTTGTTGATTTTTAAAGGATGTTCAAGCGCGATTATCGTGTAACCTACGATGAACAAAACAATCATTAGTACGAACATAAACATAATTAGAAAAATTTTAATTGATTATAAATTTAAGTTAATTGTATATTTTTCATTTTCAGCAAATTACCAGTACAAAACTCCTACTTTTAGCCCTACAAAATGATACAACATATTTTTTGAACGATTGGTGGAAATAGACGGATAATTGGTTACGTTAGGGTCTATAACACTATATTTTAAATCGGATTGTTGTAATTTGTAATGAGCGGCTAATAAAAATTCCAAATTCTCCTTTATCTTTACTTTAACTCCGAGTCCGGTTTCGGCATGAAAGCCCGTGGTGGCAGCGTGTATTACTTTAGTAACACGTTCCGGTTGAGAGGATACGTACCATTTGAACGCATAACCGACATTTATAAACCAATTAGGCGTTATCGGCTTATCTATAAAATTTACATCAAAATGGGCGTATACCGGAATAAATGCCGTGCGTTTCCATACGTCCACCCCAACGCCCATTCCCGTTGTTATATAGGGATTGAATTGATAGGCAATGAGTTGGTGTAAGTTTATAATGAAATTTTTATTATTTGGTAAGCGTCTCTCTTCAAATTTTAACTCGCCAACGCCCGTTAGAATACCTAACGAGGTCATATACACGAAACCGCTCACATCTTTCTTTAGTCCGGGTTGTGCCTGGGTGAAAAGATGTGAGAATAGCAGTAACGCACTTATTCCGACTAAAACTATTTTTTTCATAGGCTCAATTATTTAAAAGAAATTAATCACATTTCGACTTTCTATTAGCTCTTGTGCGGCTTCTAATGCAGCTGCACTCACGTTTTTCCCACTCATCATTTTAGCTATTTCATAAATTCGCTCTTTATCTTCTATTTTTTTGATAGATGTAAAAGTATGTTTTTCTTCTACCTCTTTATAAACGTAATAATGTAACTCTCCTTTTGCGGCAATTTGCGGTAAGTGAGTGATAACAATCAGTTGACGTTGCGTCCCGATTTGTCTCATCAAGTTCCCTACTCGGGAGGCGGTATCTCCGGAAATGCCCGTATCAATTTCATCAAAAACGACTGTCGGCAGAAAAGCACTTTCGCTGATAACGGATTTTATTGCAAGCATCACGCGTGAAATTTCCCCGCCCGAAGCTACTTTTTCTATTTCAACAGCAGGGCTGCCGGGATTAGCGGAAAATAAAAAAACCGCTTCGTCAATGCCGAGTTCCCCAAAACTTGCAGTTTCATTTAGTAAGATATTAAAAGTCGTTTTTTGCATTCCGAGCAAGAGTAACTTATCTAAAATTGCTTTTTCAAGACTCGGAAGAACTTTTTTTCGTTGCTCGGAAAGTAGCTTCGCCGACTTTGCAACCCTCTCCTTGGCACTAACCAACTCTTTTTCAAATTCCTGCAATTGCTCTTCCTCTTCCAAAAAACGATTTACTTTCTCTTTCATTTTTTCTTGCAATTGCAATAGCTCTTGCACCGAAGAAAGCCTATGTTTTTGTTGAAAAGTGAAAATAATATCTAACCGTTCCCGTAGTCTATCTATCAATTCAGGATTAACTTCAACCGCATCTTCCAAATTAGCAAGTTCGTATGAAATATCTTTCAGCTCGGTTATAACGCTTGATAATCGTGATTCAAGATTCTGAATATTAGCATTATAAGAAGAGATTTGTTGACAATTACGCNCAACTTTTTGAAGCATCTCCAGTACATTTACCTCATTTTCCGACATTATGGCAGTTGCNTCGTGCAAATTGGTCTTAATAAGCGTAGCATTTGATAAAAACTCAATTTTATTTTCNAGCTCTTCCTGTTCATTCGGTTGCAAATTTGCATTCTCCAACTCGTTAATAACNTACTCCCAATAACTCACCTCTTGTCGTTCGCTATTCAGCTTTTTCTGTAGTGAATGATACTTATCTTCAATATCTTTAAATTCCGAATACTCTTTTTTATATTCTCCCAAAAAACGATTATCTCCTAAAAAATCATCAATCACTTTTAGGCGAAATGGATGTTGTTGTAAAAGTAAATAGTGATGTTGAGAATGAATGTCAATTAATTTCTCGGTCAACTCTTTTAAAATTTGCAATGTAACAGGGGAGTCATTAACAAAGGCTCGTGATTTTCCGTTTGGGAGTGTTTCTCGTCTAATAAACGTATTCTCTTGATAATCAAGATTATATTTTTTGAAAAAAGAGGCTAAATCAATATTTTTAATATCAAATTGAGCTTCAACAAAGCATTTTTTGGATTTATCGTGAAAAATGGCACTTTCGGCTCGTTGTCCCAATATCAAGCCCAAAGCTCCTACTAAAATCGATTTTCCCGCTCCCGTTTCCCCCGTTACAACCGTAAATCCTTTATCAAAGTCAATAGATAAGGATTTAATAATCGCATAATTTTCTATTTGTAACGAGAGTAACACCGTCTATATTTACTAATATTTTATCGGCAAAAATACAAAAATAGTTGATATTTATTTTTATAACGTTATAAATAATTTTAATCAGGGCGTGCCCCCTTCGCTGCGCTCGGGGTCGGCGTACGGCTGCAAGTCCGCGGGCGGTAGTCGTGGGGTCGCAAAGCGGCAAAAAGAGCTTCTAAAGTCGCTTTTTTGCCGCTGCGTCCCCAGCGCCTCCCGCCCTTGCGGGCTATCCGCCTCCCGCCTCACGCAAGAGACGCACGGTTACAACTTCACTTCCCTAGTTCACCTTTTTCAATTCAAGCGAACCTCCGGATGGGAAAACTAGATAAACCCTACCGGATTGAGTTACAAATAATTGGTCTTTGCCAAAGATAACTTCTGCTATCGTATCGTTCAGTTGCGTTACGACACACTCTCCTTTTGCAAGACTTTGGACAACACTATGATTTTCAAAATCTTTTTTGTTATTTTGATATTGTAGAGATTGTAAGCTCAATCCGAAATATTGTTGACCTTGATGTGCGAAATCGGTAAATCTGATAACGGTACTATCCTTTATTTCTTCTGTTTCTAAATCAAAGTCGGAGTCGTTGACGGTATAGAATGTCGTTTTGCTCAAATACTCTTTTACTCCTTCTTCCGACATCACGACTTCCGTTTTCTCTGCTTTATCTTTGTTGGAGATACGTTCTCTTATTGCTTTTTCTCCGATAAAGGTCAAGGCGCCGGCAAAATAGCCTATTAGAGCTATCCACGATATTTTCTTAAGATACCAAATAAAGTCGATTTTTTCCATTCCCATAACGGCAACGCCTGCGGCAGAGCCGATAATTAAGATGCTACCGCCGGTTCCGGCACAGTAGGCTAAGAATTCCCAGAAATAGTGGTCTGTTGGGAAATGATACATTCCCATCGCTCCCGCAACAAGCGGAACGTTATCAACAATGGAGGATAGAAGTCCGATGATAATATTGATTACGTAATATTTTTCAGGTTCGAGCAACGGTATTTTGTCTAAATTAACAGCAAGTAACTCTAAGTGTCCAACGGTGGCTAACGCATTAACCGCCATTAAAATCCCTAAAAAGAAGAGAATGCTCGGCATGTCGATTTTGGTTAATATCGTAGAAACTGAGAATCGACTTCTTTCAATTTCAGGTCGCCTACGATTAAGTATTTCAGAGGCTATCCAAAGAACGCTAAGTCCGCCAAGCATTCCCAGATAGGGGGGTAAATGTGTGATAGTTTTAAAAACGGGTACGAAAAGTAAAGCACCTACTCCTAAAAAGAAGAAGAAATTACTTTCCCAGCTTTTTACTTCAAAAGTAGCGTCAATGTGATCTTCCGTTAATTCCGGACGTTCCACGTGCCCTTTAAGTATAAATGATAAAACGATAAGCGGCACTAACAATGAAACAAGACTTGCTATGAATGTCATTTCTATGATATTCAACGTAGTAACTCTATTTCCAATCCAGAGCATAATCGTTGTAACGTCTCCNATTGGCGACCAGGCGCCGCCGGAATTAGCCGCAATAATAATCATACTTGCATAGAACCATCTCTCTTTTTTATCAGCTATCAGTTTGCGAAGCAAAGCAACCATGACAATCGAAGTAGTTAGATTATCTAATGCAGCTGATAAGAAAAACGATATAATAGAAATAACCCACAAGAGTTTTACTTTTTTAGTCGTTTTAATATGTTTTGTTATAATTGTAAAACCGCCGTGTGTATCAATCAATTCAACGATTGTCATGGCTCCCATCAAGAAGAAAAGGATTTCAGATACTTCTCCGAGTGCCGTTAACAACTGTGAATGTACTAGCCAATTCAAAAAGTAATTTCCGGGGTGGTCCATTGCAAATTGGCGAAGGGAGTCGGTATTTACAAGAATACCTTCGCCGCCAATGACGGCACAAACCCATAATAAAACTCCCAAAAGCAGGGCAGTCGCAGATTTGTTGATTTTTAAAGGATGTTCCAGAGCGATTACCGTGTAACCTACGATGAACAAAACAATCATTAGTACGAATATAAACATAATTAGCAGTTTTTAATTGATTATAAATTTATATTAATTATATGTTTTTCATTTTCAATAAATTACAAGTGTTTAATTCCAACTTTTAGTTCCATAAAGATTGTATAACCTATTTTTTGTACGATTAGTAGAAATAGACAAATTGTTGGTAACGTCAGGGGCTATAACGTTAAATTTTAAATTAGATTGTTGTAATTTGTAATGAACGGTTGAAAAAAATCCAAATTTCCTTGAATTTTCGTTTTGATTTCGAGTTTATTTTCCTGCGTATTCTAAGACATAATCAAGTGTTTTTTGATTTTTTTTAAAAATATTTTATTTTTCTAATTTTCAATCATTTAGCACAATATTTTAGCTCCAAATCCAGATTTTTGGATTTACAATTTCATTTTTCCTCTTCAAATTTGGAAGATTTCGTATTCTCGATATAGGTTTTCTAAAACGAGAATAAAGTTAGTATCTCCTGAAGAAGAAGTTTTTTTAGAGAAGTTGAGCTCTTTATTTCCCGTTTTATGAAAACGTTATTGTCATTTTCAATGACATAAAAAGGATTTACTAAAACTTTCTATAGATCTTAAATCTAGAACTCTAAATGGTAATTTATCATCCTTTCTTGCACAGGTTCTGCTGGGAAATAAACATCTTAGTTCAACTTATTTTATCAGCCATTAATCTTTAACGACGTATTTTTCTTGTTTTCTAACCACCGCAAAAACACGACAAATAAGTTTGAATTTGACTGCATTTAAAACTTGTCCGTAATTGCTTTCAGGTCCTTTTTTGCCATTGAATTTTCGCTTAAAATAGCGTCTTAATTCAGGGTCATGAATGATCGCAGAGCGAGCAGCCATCGTCAATATTCCTTTCAGTTCTAACCTTCCTATCTTGGAGACAGAGGTGCGTTTTCTTATGCTCGTACCGGAGGAGTAAGGAAAAGGAGCAACACTAATATAACAAGCATAAGCTCTAGGATTGGTAAAATCTCGGAAATTATTTGTGTAGGCAAGAAAAGAAACGGCATTAATAAAACCGATACCTATTACGGATATAACGAAGGCGAAGTTTTTCATTAATTCGGGATCCTCTTGTATTATTTTCAGAATATCATCTTCAATTTCTTTAACCTTTTTTTCTAAGAAGTCAATGGTCTGATTTTTTCTTTTCATAGACTTCTTTCCCTGATGAACAGCGATTTCATCTTTTCTTTGCTTGTACTGAGTAATGGAGCAAACATATCCTTTTCGTTCTGTCAATAACTCTTTCAGCACAATAATATTTTGTGGTGGTAATTTAGAGGGGGTTAAACTCTCTCTCTTTTCATAAGCATACTGTGCTATTCTGAAAGCGTCTACTTTATCCGCTTTTCCACGAGTAATTCCAAGAGATTTTTTAATTTCCAGCGCACTCACCCGGCAATAGGTTATGTCCTTTTTTTCAAGAAATTGAACAAGGGCATTGGCGTAAACACCGGTGTGTTCCATACAAATTAAGACCTCTTGGGGCATCATTTTCTTTTCCTTTATCCAAGAAATCATTTTTTTAAATCCGTTAGGATTGTTCTCAATCACTAGATGATTCTGTTTTTCATTGCCTTTTTTTGAATGAAGTGCAACGTCTAATGTCATTTTGGAGACATCAATGCCAATAAAAAAATTTTTCATAACTTTGTAAATTAATTTGTTATTACTTTGTTGACCATTATTGAAATAAACTTATACTTTTAATAGATCTAAAAATCTAAAGATTCTAAGTAGTTATTTTCAATATAAGAAAGAGGAAGTCTATTACGCGTCATAGANCCTAAGTCTAGTGAGGGCGATAGTTCACTTACCTCTTTCCGGTCAACATTTTTTTTTGTGCAAAGTTAACCGTTTTTTATATTGAAAAGAACACTCTGCAAATCTAAAAGTGAGGGCGCAGCCGTATAGCCCGCAAAGGAAGGAGCTTTGAAGAGCAAGGAGAAAAAGAGCGACTTTAGAAGCTCCTTTTTCGACTATGCTA
>JGI24711J26586_10002008_pt1 | contig 14886 bp, 13 predicted proteins | sample BioPla3DNA1_FD_26586 | JGI IMG/M metagenome (IMG submission 26586)
GAGCTCTTCCAGGAGGAACTATCGAAGCTGAACACAACTGTGAAATGCTTTATAGAACGGGTTTCTGGCTAGCTGTTGCATTTGCTATTGCATTTTAGAGTGAGAAATACGATGCAGTATTGGTCGGAGGCCCGGTATGGGCATTTGACGCTTCACCGGTTGCTATTACGTGCCTAAGAAACCTGAAGGGTGTTGAAGGTAAGAAGCTTCTGCCATTTGTAACAATGCGCCTGCCTTTCGAGTGGATGGGTGGCACACAGGCCATCGAGTCTATGCGAAAGGCTGCTGAAGGGACCGGCGCTATAGTGATGCCAGGCGTCATTGCTCCAAGGCTCTTCCGCCGTCAGGACAAACTGAAAGAGAGTCTGGCGCAGACGATTTCTCAGTGGTTCGTGAATTGACACAGCCGGTCCTGTAAGACGACAGATCTCGATCAACTCGGTAGCCCAATGGGGCTGCCTTTTTTCTTTAGAAAAGGTACCTTCAACACAAGTGCTCACCTTCTGCGATTACATGTGGAAACGGTATCATTGAAAACTGAATCAGGAATACTCGTACTGTGACACGAAGCAGAGGCAATTCTGCCAGAGTCGTTGATGCGTTTGTTGGGGAGTATGCAAGCGGTAAGACTGAAGTCTCGATTAACCGTGCGCTAGACTTGAGCCGCGAGTTCGGCACGGTGACCTTGCTTGACCTTGACACAGAAGAACCGGTCTACACAGTCCGGTCTGTGAAGCCGGTCCTTGAGGAGAGGGGATTGGAGGTCGTCGCGCTGGACGCAGACAGAGTGTTTGGCTTGGGCGAAGCCGGAGTAACGGTCACAGCTGAGATGCTTGGTGTCTTGTCAAGGACTGGTCATATCGTTATCGACGTCGGATATGGAGTTCACGGAGCTGCCGCTCTCAATCTAGTCGAGGGAATAGAGGACGAACCGCAGATTCGAATCTACTGTGTAGTAAATGCACGAAGGCCTATGACCTCTACGCCTGAGCTGATAGCCAGTTACTTGGAAAGCCTTGATCCATGTGATTTTATCGTAAACAACACTCACTTGGGGAATGAGACTTCTCTTGAGGTCATACTTGATGGCATAAGAACGGTGACAAGAGCAAGCGAGATAACTGGAATACCCGTAGCTGCAGTATCAGTGGCTGCTAGTGTTGTAGAGAGGTTGCGTTTGGCTGAGAGGGATCTAGGAGCGCCGCTTTGGAGCTTGGAGCTATTTATGGTGGGCAGTCCTAGACTGTAGGAGGCAGGTTGGGGATTTGGGAGTTATACAGGGTACTCAAAGACAGTTTATGACCGGGAATGAGGTCGTCGCCTGGGCTGCTCTGGCTGCCGGAGCTCAGGCGATGTTTGGTTATCCCATTACTCCGCAGAACGAGATCATGCACTACTGGACCAGGCTGGCTCCTGAGCACGGCCTGAGGTTCTTGCAGACCGAGGACGAGCTCTCTGCCGGATTTGCGACGATAGGAGCTGCCCTTGCGGGGTCGTTGGTCTTTTGTGCAACTGCCGGACCGGGCAACGTGCTTATGCAGGAGCCAATATCAATGGCAGAAATGATGCGCGTTCCGGCTGTTTGGGTCATACAGCAGCGCGGAGGCCCGTCAACAGCTACTGTCATTTACTCTCAACAGGAGACCAGGCTCACGTGCTTTGGTGGCAACGGCGAGGGCCTTCGGATAGTCTACTCAACGTCTTCACACCAAGATCTGTTTGACTATGTCATAAAGGCGCTATGGGCAGCATGGGAGTTCAGGTTTCCAGCATTTGTCCTTGGAGACGGGTACCAGGCGAAGATGCGAGAGCCGGTGACACTCTATGATCCGGAGAGTGCAGGCGTCAATTTGCCATCCGTCGAGCCTATCCTGAAGCCGGAGGGAGTGCCTTCGGTAGATAGGGAGCCCGTCCATCTTCGAAACACGTTTAACATCGAAGAGGAATTGATGGATGTGCTCATGGGTCATATCCGGGATTACCTGGACATGTCATCGCGGGTTGTCGAAAGCGAGGAGCACCCTTGCGAGGACCCAGAGGTCCTTGTTGTGGCACACGGCGTTGTCTGGCGCTCTGCTAGAGAAGCCGTGTCAGTGCTTAGGGATCAAGGTATCAAGGCAGGTGGGTTTAGACCCATTACACTGCGGCCATTCCCGGAGGAATCGCTGAGGGCTGCTGCAGAGAAAGTGAAGCTGACCGTGGTTGTGGAGTCCGCATACGGCCAGCTGGAGAGCATGGTTAGGGATAGGCTATATGGCCTGAAGGTGCCCGTTAGGAGTCTTCTCAAGCCTGGAGTGGGTGTCACGGCTGAGGAGATTGTGGATTCAGTGATTCAGTTCAGCAAAGAGGTGTGACCTGTTGGCCGATGAGCAAAAGGTAGCCAAGGCCTGGAGAAGCGAAACCAAGCCCCACAGGTTTTGCCCAGGTTGCGGGCACGGAATTATCCTCAAGGGGTTGGCAGATGTAATAGATGAGCTGGGTATTCATGGCCAGGGCGTCTTCGCATGCGATATAGGTTGTTCGCTGCTGAGTTGGGATTTCTTTAACCTCGATTCGGTTCAAACGCATCACGGCCGCACTATACCTGTTGTTGTGGGGATGAAGAGGGTGCGTCCTGACTTGGCTGTGATTGCTTACTTGGGGGACGGCGGAGGTTACTCGATAGGGTTGCAACACCTTATAAGCAGTGCTGTAAGGAATGATCCAATCACTGTGATCCTTGCAAACAACACGCTTTATGCTATGACAGGAGGCCAGATGGCTCCGACCACCCTCATCGGACAGAAGACCGGCACCACGCCTTATGGGAGATCAGCAGAGGATACAGGGTCTCCGTTTATGGGGCCGGAAATCGTCGCCGCAGCTGCTGGCGATGCAGCCTACGTAGCGCGGGGCTCGGTCACTAAGTTTGCGGAACTCAAGCAGATCCTCAAGAAGGCTCTGCTAAACCAGGTTCAGAGGTCAGGGTTTTCATTTGTCGAGTTCCTGTCGAGTTGTCCGACCAACTGGAGAACGAAGCCTGCTGATACCCTGAAATTCGTAAACGAGGACATGGCAGCTGTCTTTCCTCTCAAAGAGCACCGTGTGCCTGAGGACTTGGGGGTTGATGGCTAGTGGGGTATAGGAGGAGGTTTGTAGTAGCAGGAGAAGGCGGGCAAGGAATCCAGGCTGTTGGCGAGATCCTCGCAGCAGCTGCATATCGAAGCGGGTTGGAGTCCCTGTACATCCCAAACTTCGGCGTGGAGCAGCGGGGTGGAGCCTCGATAGCCTTCGTTCAGGTCTCTGAACACCCTATAGGCGCGCCTAAGTTCGAGCATGCAGACATTATGGCTGTGCTTAGTCGAAGGGCTTTTGAGCGAACCCGAATGCATCAGGGTCCGGACACAGTTGTCATCTATGACAGCTCGGATCTCAGGACACCGGTGATAGACGACAAAACTGTCGGCATTCAAGGGTGGGAGACGATAGCTCCTGAGGGATTCGCCGCCTCCGTGGGCAGAGAGCGTGAGTCGGTGCCAGAGTCAGAGTCGAGGCCGCGCTCCCGAAGCATCCTTTTGCCTGTTCCAGCAAGTGACGTAGCCAAGGACGAGTTGACTCCCAGAGTGATGAACATGATCGTGCTTGGTGCAATAGTTAGTCTTGTAGAGAAAATCACCGAGGAGTCGGTCATGGAGGCTCTCGAGGCCAAGCTCGGGGCAAAGTTTGCCGAGGACGAGTCTCTGAGGGAGCTAAACAGGAACGCGATCAAGAGAGGGAAGGAATTGGTGCAACAAGTGCTCTCGCAGGCAGGGGTGTCAGGTTGATGACCTATACTGAGCAATCTGTAGACATAGTGAGGGAGACCGACGCAGGTGAGTGGCGCTTCAGCAAGGAACTCTGCAAAGGGTGCGGCCTCTGCATAGAGGTCTGTGAGCCCCACGCGTCGGAGTTTTCAACTGAGCTTGGGCCGTACGGCTCGTTCATCATACAGCCTTCTGCGGCGGAATGCACAGGGTGCAATCAATGTGCCGATATATGTCCTGATGGGGCAATCACGTTCGATAAGCGCGAGGCACGATCCCATGGTTAGCGAGAAACCGGCCTGCTGCAACATTGTTAGTCGATCCAATAGCTGACCTGTTAGTCTGGTTGGGTCACCTTAGTGACGTGCTTGAAATCGGTGTGGGCACAGGACGGTTGGCTCGCCGAGTCCTAGATATGGGTTGCAGGACGTTCACTGGCCTTGACACATCTGCTAAGACACTGGAGCGGGCGCGTGAGAATCTTGCAGCATATCCAAACGTTCGGCTAGTGCTTGGNGATGTTGAGGAATTCCGATTCTGCGAGCGCTTCGATGTCGCATATAGTGTACTGACGTTCATGCACATCGAGCGGAAAAGAGCTGCTCTGGCAAACATCGTCGAGGCACTCCGCCCTCATGGCATCCTGGTGTTGTCGCTCAGCAACGAGNGAGAGTGCCTTGATTTTGGAAGCCGCAGGGTNAGGCTCTACACTGCACCTGTGGANGACTACATAGCTTGGCTCACTGAATTGGGCTGCCGACTGTTCGAGATCCGAAACCAAAGTGGCAACTCTAGTGCGAGCTGAGAAGATTCACCCGTAGCGCATTCCGNTGGATCGCAGCTCATAAACGCGAGTTCCTCTCTACTAACCCTTCATTCCGGTAAGCGCAATGCCCTCCATAAACCACTGCTGGGCAAACATGAAGAAAATGATAATGGGCATGATGACTACCACCGATCCGGCCATCTGCAGCCCGTACTGCGTTGCGTGCTGTCCTGCGAGGTTTGCGATTGCAACGGGCAGCGTATACATGGATTCATCAGTGGAGATGATCAGCGGCCAGAGGAAGTTGTTCCAGGAACCCGTGAAGTTCATGATCCCCAGGGTAGCGAGGACAGGCTTGCAGAGCGGGAGCACTATCCTGCTGTAAATAAAGAACTCCTTGGCGCCGTCTATCCGCGCAGCCTCCAGCAGCTCATCCGGCAGAGTCACCATGAACTGCCTCATAAAGAAGATACCGAACGCGCTCGCTATTCCGGGCAGTATCAGACCTGCGTAAGTGTTGAGAAGGCCCAGCTTCTTGAGGAGCAAGAAGACTGGTATCATGGTTATCTGCCCCGGAATCATNAGCGTTCCGAGGATGCCCATGAACAAGGCGTCCTTGCCAAAAAACTGAAATTTGGCAAAGGCGTATCCGGCCATCGAGCAGACCAGCAGAGACAGTGCGGTGATAGATATCGCTGTGATGACTGTGTTNAAGAAAGGCCTGGCTATGTTGATGGTCTTGAAGAGCTCGATGTAGTTGTCGAGAGTGGGCTCTTTCGGTATCCATTGAGGGGGATAGCGGAAGATATCTTTCGTGCCCTTGAGCGATGTCGAGAGCATCCACACAAAGGGCGCAGCCATACATACCAGGCCCGCAATCAGCAGGAGGTTTACGACGATAGTCATGGGAGCTAAGCGAAGAACTCTCATCTCTACTCCCTCCAGTCCAGTTCGTTCACCGCGCCACCAAGGGGTGCGCCTCCAGGTCATAGATACTCCCATCTGGGTTTCGTAGCGCTGCTGTTATCAGTAGGACACCTCTTCGGACCTGGACTTCATTGCTAGCAGAGTGGCGATGAATATTAGGGCAAACAGCACGTATGCCATGGCAGAGGCATAGCCCAGGTTAAAGAACTTGAAGCCGTGTCTGTACATGTACAGGACTATGGACAGAGTCGCGTCCAGCGGGCCGCCGTCGGTCATGGTATACGGCTCGGCAAAGAGCTGGAGATATCCTATCAGGGTCATGATCCCCACGAAAAATGTGGTGGGGGCCAAGAGTGGCAAAGTCACGTATCTGAACTGAGTCCAGCCATTGGCTCCGTCAATCCTGGCCGCTTCATAAACTGTCGATGGTATGCTCTGAAGGCCTGCAAGGAATATGAGTGCATTGTGCCCCAAGCCCTTCCAGACAGCCATCATTATGATTGCAGGCATAGCCCATCTGGGATCTCCGAGCCAGTTGGGGGCTTGTATCCCGAAGATCTCCAGGGCGTGTTTGAGAATGCCATACCTCGAGTTTAGGACCCATCTCCACACTACTGCGATCGCTACGGTTTCGGTAATGCTTGGAAGGTAGTATCCCACTCTGAACAGGCTTTTCGCGCGGTTGAGCGGCGAGTTTAGCAGCAGAGCCAGAGTTAGTGCCAAGATCACTGCAAGTGGCATCCCGACTGCGACGAAGTACAGGGTGTTCTTGAGTGCCTTCCAGAAGAGCTCATCCTGAAAGAGACGGACGAAGTTCTCAAACCCGATGAACTCAGCGTTGCTCCAATCAGCCAGTGCAAATATGTCAAAATCAGTCAGGCTTATAACAAAGGAGGCCACGACTGGGATGACTATAAAGATGGCCATGAGTATCAATGCAGGAGCCAGGAACATGTATGCTACTTTAGGGTTGTGTTGCATCACAATCATCTCCAAACCTCTGACGGGCCGATCGGATCACGTATACGTATATGCCTGCGCCGGGAGACCTTGCGGTACCTCCGGCGCAGGCCTGCCGGCTATCGCGGCTAGCTTCTGTCAACTAAGCCGCACTCACCGACCGAGCCACATCCATAAGTCTCCTAGTTCCTAATCCTCATGATCTGCCTTATGTCCGCCTCCAGCGCTTGAGCGGCTTCCACAGCGGTCTTTGTCCCGTAGCAGGCCTCCTGGACACGTCGCTGGATAGCTGCCTCGATCTGCGCCCACTGAGGCACGTTGTCAGGCGCCTTGGTGTCATCCAGCTGCTCTCTCAGGACAGCCATCATCGGGTTGCCAATCAGCTCCTCGTCCTCCCACGACTTCTTGACTGCAGGCAGGGAGCCCGAGACCTTGAACCACTCGAGCTGGGTCCGGTGATCACTCATGAACTCTATGAACCGCCAGGCAGCCTCCTTATTCTTGGAGTCGCGGAAGATCACGAAGTTGCACCCGCCTACAAACGTCGTCCGAGTCTTCTTTGCAGGGCAGAGAGCTACCGTCCACTTTCCGGTTATCTCGGGCACCTGCTCATAGGTTAGATTGATCATCCAAGGCCCGCTGAAATACATCGGCGTGGTGCCTCTTGCGAATTCTTGAAAGAGATCTGTGCCGCCGCTGTCAACCGGAGNGATGCCATCGTGGAATAGCTTTGCGTAGAACTCCAAGGCTTCTACGAACTCGGGTTCAGTGACTGCCGGGTATCCGTTTTCATCNAGGATGCGGCCACCGTTCTGCCACACGAACGGCATAAACTCCTGGTAGTTGTTGGTGGAGAGGGCCATGCCGTATCCGCCTGTCTTCTTGGCCAGTGCCTCAGCAGCCGCTCGGAGTTCGTCCCAGGTCTGAGGAGGCTCGCTAAAGCCTACCTCTGCGAGGAGGTCAGTCCGGTAGAAGAGCACTCGGACATCGACATACCACGGGATCCCATAGACCTTACCGTTGACGATGCATGTTTCGTAAGAACCCTCGAAGAAGCTGTCTTGGTGCACTACATCCGATCGGGATATGTAGCTGGACAGCTCTTCAAATACTCCTATAGAGCCAAACTCTGCCATCCACGTAGTGCCCATCTGTGCTACGTCGGGTCCCGTGCCACCGGCAACTGCAGTTATGATCTTGTCATGAGCGGCACTCCAGGGTATAGCCTGAACCTTGACACGAATATCCGGATTGAGCTGTTCAAACTTAGCAGTCATCGCACCGATCTTTTGAGCCTCTTCACCCATCGCCCAGACTGTGAGTTCTATAGTCTGGGCAGAAGCAGACAACACCGTGGCCAAAAGGAGCAATGCACAACACAGAATCACCGATACCGCTTTCCGCATTGGGGATACCTCCCTTTTGTTTGGTTACGGTGCAGTGTGTGACCATCGACCGAGATCCAAATGCGACATCGCTGGCTTATTCAAGCACCAGATCACCCCAGAGATCAGGNGTTGCCCAGACTTCAGTCAGGTTGTTCCACCCGATTATGTTNGTCCTCACATACTGNCCAGTCCTCGCGTTTTTGTCGTTGCTGTTGTGCACGACATGTGAGAAGCCAAGCGNGGTGCCNGGTTCGGCCTTGATGCCCAAGTTGGCCAGAGGTATCGCCAGCTCGACTATGTATCCNCGTTCGGTCCTCTTGGAGGCTACTAGAGTCCCCGGGCTCGTCTGAGCTATAGGGCCGGGCTTGGCGTCCTCGTGTCTCACAGCTTGGACATTGCCTTCGGTGTCAAAGGGCAGGACCGCGATCTTTGTGAGGTGACCTTCAACTCCGGCTCTGCTAGGATCAATGTAGAATTCGACTGAATCGGTTCTGTAGTATGCGCCTTGGTCCTCGGGCTTGATGTTGATGACGACGTATTCATCTTCCACATTGGCGGCTAGGTACAAGTACTCGTCGTCATACTGCACGTAGAAGGTTGAGTTGAGGACTTGCTTTGTCTTATCGACCTTCTCTATTCCGCCTGCTGGCACATTCATGTCTTCGTCAACCAGGTAGCCTTCTACACCTTCCCAGTCGCAGAGGGAGCCATCGATTACTTTGGGCTCAAGTGCCCTGGTCGCCAATGCCATTTTCTCGGCTGGCGCTAGGAGCATCTTTTCCCACTCAGCCATATACTCCGGGGTAACAGCATACTCCGACTCGCGCTCTACAAATCCGATTTTGTCCATTGCTGCAGCAATCGCAGGGTGGGACATGAAGAGGTCCCAGATCAGCCCCGATTTGTAGTTCTCAAGCATTAGCACGATGATACCCTGATCGATGCCTACATACTGGTCGGAGTACCAATTTTGGTCTACGTTGAATCCAGAGACAAAGCCGTATTTGCCCCAGATCAGGCCGCCTTCGCGCTCGAGCATTGCCCGCATGGCAGCAATGGACAGATCTGGCGTAAAGGGCATAGACGCAATAGACGCATATGGAGCGACAGTGCCGTCGTGATTGCCCTCCGATGCGCCATAGGCTTTGTATCCTGCTGGGCCGTCACATGCGGAGAGTCCCCATACGTCCAAGTCGTAAGTGGAGTAGTTGAACCTGCGCATGACCGCAAACAGACGATTGTATCTGGTGGCTGTGGCTGCGTTGTTGAAGTAGTTGGCGTAGCGGTCCTCCCTGTTGCGAAAGTCAATCCAGGCGGCCGGGTACTGATAGACAAAGAGGGTCTCCTGTGGAAGGGAGATGTAGTTCTCGTTGACTGGACGGAAGATGTTGTCCCAGGCCGACGCAGGGATCGGATGTGTGTGGGAGCCTATTGCCAACAGGGCCGCAAGAAGCCCCTCGTTGAACGAGTTCCATCTGGCTGAGAGGAATCCGATCTCCGGCTTCCATCCCATCGACAGGGTATCTCCTTCGTTCAACATCCATTGCCAATCTGCGGCCTCGTAGAGCTGATTGGCGAGGCTCTCAACCTCAGTGCCTTCGAAATATCTGCCAACGGTGATAGCTCCGGCCAAGAAAATCGCAGTGTCTATAGACGATATCTCTGAGTCTCCAAATCTGCGCCCTTTGGTCATATCGACGAAGTGGTAGTAGAAGCCGTTTTTACCTTCAACGCCTCCGTCAGCAAAGGTCTTTAGTGTAGTAAGTGCGCGGTCGTACCCTTCATCTCGGGTGATCCAACCTCGCTCAATGCCTACAGGGATCGCTGATAGTCCAAACCCTACAGCAGCTATGCTGCAAGGAGACGTGGCAGTGCTCCTGTCCTTGATCAGCCCGTTTGCTGGGTTGGCTTCGTTCCAGAGGTAGTCAAAGCTCTTTTTGGCTACCGCCTCGATGAGAGCGTCGTCGTCCAGCTCGAGCAGCCTCGTTACCTCTTCCTTGATCTCTGCGGGTATCCGCTCAATGAGGTCTTCTCTTGAGAGAGCGGCCCTTGCCAGGCCCAGGCCGTCTATGTAGAACTTCTCCGTGAGCGGGAGTTTTGCTCCTCCTTCATCTATGTGAGCCCAGGCGAAGTAGAGCTTGTATGTACCGTCCGGTTTCAGGTCGCTCATCTCGGCCGGAAGCGTGTATTCCACGAGGTTCCACCCCAGGACCGGATCGACATCCGCAAACACGCCGCCGACCCACTCCCAGCCGCTAGACAGATCCGCCATGCCCAAGAAAAACATCGTTGGATTGAACTCGTTTTCGGGCGGAAGGTAGATGTTCATGATCACCTCGTTTTGGCCTATCCAGCGCTGCAGCCTCTCGCCTTCGAGGTCGAGAGCGAGTTTAGTCTCTATTGCCTTTCCGTCGGGAATAACTGCGACTGAGTGGGTGCCCTGACAAACTATCTTCGACTCCAACTCAAACTTAGCCCCGGTATTGTCGTTTTCGTATCCTGCGAGCTCAGCTTCGTCGTCCATAGCCCACAGCCAATCACCGATCGGGCCGCTGTCAGTCACAGCAGCGCTGTCCTTTGTTTGGACCCAAATTCCATCTACAATGAACGGCTCCGCTAGGGGAATCTTGGCGTTCTGATCGTCGACTGTAAAGAAGGACAGATAGATCTTGTAATGTCCGCCTTCCTTGACGTTTTTCATTGGGCCAGAGAGATCGTAGATCACGTCGTTCCATCCGGGCGCTACCTCGACCTTTGGGAAAACTCCGTCAACCCACGCCCAACCGTCCGACAGGTCTGCCATGCCCAAAAAGAACGAGTTCGGAACGACCTTCATATCTGGAGGGATGTATACGTGAATGCCAACTGAGTCGTTACCTATCCATTTGTCGAGAGTGTCTCCGACGATATCAACGGCGATTTTCGTCTCTGGAGCCTCACCGCTTGGGATCACCTTCATGGCATTGGTGCCCTGCCTGGCGATTCCATGCGAAAGCTCCATCATAGCGCCGGTATGGTCGTTGTCGAACTTGCCGATCTCCTCTTGGGTGTCCATGCCAAACAGGTATACCCTGTCTGTCCCGGCTGCACTCATCGGGGCAGTGCACAGCGAGGTGAATGCGACAGTTAGTGCCAATACACACGCCAGCAGACCCACGGCCGTCCTGTTGCTCTTGCCAGACCAATTCATGCGAGTCCCTCCTTAGTTCTCTTAGCGTTCTCCAAGGATAACCTCAACATGATGAATCTCACCGTCATTCAAGGCCGACAACAAATTGCCTTTGACCTCACCTCCGTCTAAGGTCATTCTTGAGACTCCTGATGAAACGTGATTTGGATTGCGCACAAGTATCTCATAAGTGGCACCCCTGAACTTGCGTTTTGCGTAGAATTCACCCCAGTGTGACGGGATGCAGGGGTCTATCCTCAGCCCATCCCATTCAGGACGGATGCCCAGAAGCCACTCAGAGCCAACGCGGAACAGCCATGTTGCGGAACCGCTGTACCAGGTCCACCCGCCCTCGCAGTACCTGTCCGAATCGGGACCAATTACGTTGCCAGGGGTGACGTAGGGTTCTGCTTTGTAGGTGTCGGGGGAGAGGCCACACCTCACCGGGCAGATCTTCTGATACATGCGCCAAGCCTCGAGTGGATCTCCCATTATGACAGCAGCCACTATTGCCCATGTAGCTGCATGGGTGTACCTGCCCCCGTTTTCACGCACTCCGGGTGCGTACCGCGTGAGGTAGCCGATTCTCTCATCAGGTTCTCGATATGCTGGAGCAAACAGCAATGGGCCTGAGTCCTTTGAGAGGTGCTGGACAACAGCTTGCCAGGCAGACCTGGCCCTGTCTTCCGGAGCGATGCCGCTGATTATGGCCCACACCTGGGTGTTGAGGAATATTTTCCCATACTTGCAGCTCGGGTCGCCGATCAGCGTGCCGTCATCGCAAACTGCACGGATATACCATCCTCCATCTGCGCTCCAACCGTGTGTGTTCACTGCATTGACGAGATCGCGACGTGCCGCTTCATACCTGGTCGCAGTATCGTCATCGCCCCTGAGGCGTGCAAGGTAAGCGATGTCTGGGAGGAATGCGCACAGAAACTGTGCTACCCATATGCTCTCCCCGCGTCTACCTGTCCCAACAGCGTTCATCCCATCGTTCCAGTCCCCGCCGAGTATCAATGGCAGGCCTCTCTCGCTGCGGCGTGAGAGGCTGAGGTCGATTGCTCTGATGCAGTGGTTCCAGATGCTTTCCTCGTCGCCGTCGCGGTAGGGGACCCGTTTATCCAAGAACGCGTAGTCCCCGGTTTCTTTGAGATAGTTTATGGTCACAAATGGGAGCCACAGGAGGTCGTCGGAGTAAAGGCCACCGCCACCGATCTCGGAGATCGGATGCCACCAGTGGTCAACGTGACCGTCTACGTATTGATGCGCAGCATGAAGCTTGATCTGTTTTGCAGTGTGGGATGGATCAATGGGGAGGAATATCTGGCTGTCCTGAAGCTGATCACGGAACCCATACGCGCCGCCTGACTGGTAGTAACCAGTACGCCCCCACATACGGCCGGAGATCGCCTGGTACGGGAGCCATGTGTTTTGTAGGAGGTTGAATGCGTCATCGGGAGTTCGGACTTCGTAAGGCTCGAGAAGGCATGACCAAAACTCAGATGCACACTTGACAGCTGCGGCCGCTTGACTTGTGTCGCGATACTTGGCTATCAGCGCTCGGGCTTCATCCTCTTGTCCGGCTTCTACTGCACCCAGCACGAAGCATATTTGAGTGCTCTCGCCGCCTCGCAGTTTCACCTTCACATGTATTGACCCGGTCGCATCAGTCCATTTGCCACAAGAGCCTGTCAGAGAGCCGCGTTCCACTGCAGTCGGCTTGGATAGATCGCCGTACAATCCGAGAAAAGCCTCTTTGTCGCATTCAAAACCTGTTGCATCGATGCTCGATGCGTGGAACGCACTGTATTGCCACGACTTGTTCCAGGACTCACCTCTGTCATTGGGGATCTCCCAAAGCCTCTTTGTTGCCCATATGGTGCTTATTTCCCGCTCAATCGAGGTCTCTATGAATGTCCTGTGGAACTCTCTGTGCCAGTCAGGGGATGCACCTAAGCACCATTCGAGGTACGTAAACAACGAAAGCTCACGGTCGGCCTGCCTGATGTTCTTCAGCTCGACGACCCACAGCTCCAGGGGCTCATTGGGTGGTACTGTAACAGTGAGCTTACTGGAGATCCCCGCGGTCGTGGACTCTATTACGGAGTAGCCCAGTCCGTGCCTGACGCGGTAGTGCTCTGGTTCGCGCTTTACCGGCATCCACGATAGCGACCAAATCTCGCCTGAGCGGTCGTCTCGCACATAGATGTACTTGCCCCAGTTGTCACGCACAAGGTCCTGATACCAGCGCGTAATGGCATTGAGTGATGCATGTGTCCGCCAGCTGTAGCCTCCGCCGGTTTGCGAGAGGATGACACCCCAGTCTCCAGGACATATCACGTTCACCCAGGGCCTTGGGGTGCGAGGGGTTGTTATCACGTACTCACGAGCAGCTTCGTCGAAATAGCCGTACTTGGATTCGAACTTCCGCATATGACCTTCAACCGCCTCTCATGACTCATATGTTGCGTTTGTACGTACTGCGTCGGCAGTGCCAGGGCTGACACTCAGCCGGATCGGGACGCTATATTGTAGGAGGAGCACATGATCCTCGGACAACCAGCTCGGCCTCAAATACCCGCTGGATGACGCTTGATTTCGAAGCGTCAGCGCTCTGCGCGTCTTTTGAGTCTTGCGAGTCTTCCGGAGGGTTGATTAGCCTTTCGAGAATCTGAACGGCACACGCTCCGATCTCCCATGTGGGCTGTCTCATTGTTGTAAGGCCGGGCACCACGAGCGCGGCCGCCTCTATATCATCAACTCCTATTACAGAGATGTCTTCAGGCACAGAGAGTCCGAGTTCGGTGGCTGCGTTCATTACTCCAAAAGCCATTTGGTCGTTGGCAGCAAAGATAGCGGTAGGGCGGTTGGGTAGAGACAAGAGTCTGTGTGCGGCTGCAAGCCCATGCTCATACGAAAAATCACCGCGTTCGACTAGATCAGGATCCGGCTCGAGCCCGTGTGACTTGAGGGCCTGCACATAGCCTTCGTACCTAGCTGCTGATGAGTTCGAACCTTCTACCCCGTGAATGAAGCCGATCCGTGTGTGACCCATTTCTACGAGGTAAGCAGTTGCGGTTCTCCCCAGCGCGGTGTTGTTTACCATGATTGACGGGATCAGTCCGGCAACTTCGGGGTTGTCAATTACTACGATCGGAACCTTGTGTTTGCTGAGCTTCTCCAGTTCAGAAGGGGATAGCTTGTAAGCCATCATGATGACTCCGTCAACCCAATTGCTGGTTAGGGTCCCTGCGACATTACGTTCCCGTTCTGCATCACCGTGCGTAGTACACAGGGTCAAGGTGTATCCAAGCTGGTTGGACTCAGCTTCTACTCCGCGAACCACATTGACATAGAACGGATCAGTGATGTCCGGTATCATGAGCCCCAGCATGCCTGTACGCTTGGCTGCCAATCCCCTTGCTTGTGGGTTGGGCCTGTAGTTCATCTCGCGCATTATCCGCTGGATCTTGAGGCGCGTCTCCTCGCTGACACCGGGTTTATCGTTGATCACATAAGAAACCGCTGCGGTTGATACATTGGCTGCTTTGGCTATGTCTCGGATAGTCGGACCCACGATCGATCCACCTTTCATCATGAGGGCAGGTTAAGCGCAAAAAGATACGTCGCAACAGTTTGAAATAGAAAGAACTTAACCGATTAAGAAAGAAGTCCAAAAGAAAGCGAGATTTGTCCCGCGGTTGGTCTTGGTGTTGATACTTAACCGATTAAGTACAGAATAGCAAAGACACCGTCTGGTGTCAATACCTGTCTCGAGTATTGTGCAATTGGTCAATTGTAAAAACATCTGCATGCCAGGAGAAGAGCGGATCGATGTTAAAATGCTCTTCTGGAGTCACACTAATACTCTCCAGTAGTTTTTTCGTGCAG
>JGI24711J26586_10002020_pt1 | contig 14824 bp, 15 predicted proteins | sample BioPla3DNA1_FD_26586 | JGI IMG/M metagenome (IMG submission 26586)
AGCGAGATCGATTGTTAATTAAAGATCTGCCATTACTTTTGTGGCAGATCGTGAACCAACCAGGCTTTAAAAGAAAAAACTCTTAAGGACCTGGGTATGAATATTTATGATTAGAAATCATAAGTTAATGACCAAAAATCTTCTAAATTGAAGGTTATTAACTTTAGTTGCTTACTTTTTTAGCTACTAATAAAGCGCATAAAAATCACTTTCTAAAAAATAAATAAAAAAAAATCACAAAAAAGCTTTATTTTTTCTTAAAAATCATTATAATTCTTTACGTTTTCTACGGATGGATGGCAGAGCGGTTGAATGCAACGGTCTTGAAAACCGTCGAGGGTTTACGCCCTCCGTGAGTTCGAATCTCACTCCATCCGCCACTTAAAAGGTGGATGAAAAACTTTACTTACCTGGCATTTTACTTGCCTTTAATGTATCAATTCTGCGGATGGATGGCAGAGCGGTTGAATGCAACGGTCTTGAAAACCGTCGAGGGTTCGCGCCCTCCGTGAGTTCGAATCTCACTCCATCCGCCACTTTGGCGATACCCCCCCGCAAATTTTAAAAAATCAATAACGGCACACTTGTGTCCAGAGTTTCATTAATTCAATCTTTCTTTTCTACCTAGCACGTAGGTTCTTGACTAACTTCTAGAGTAATAATAGACATGTCATTAATATAATGAAAATGCCACAAATAACATGTGGCAATAATGAGAATTACAAGTGATTTACAGGATTTAGAACTTTCTGACCTAAAGCTCCTCGTACTACTTCCTCAGCACACATTCTCTTTTTATCAGAGGATGCTTCTTCTGAGTACCATGCAATGTGAGGTGTGATAATAAGGTTTGGAGCACCTATTAGAGGACAATCATCTGTCAGTGGCTCTTTTACAAGAACATCAAGACCTGCACCAGCTAGCTTCTGCTCTTTAAGTGCTGATGCTAAAGCTTCCTCATCAACTAAACCGCCACGTGATACGTTAATAAGATACGAGCCTTTCTTCATTTTTGAAAAGGCATCAGCATTAATAAACTTTCTGTTATCTGAATTTAAAGCACAATGTAAAGAAACCACATCAGATCCTTTTAAAAGATCATCAAGACTTACAAAGTTTACATAGCTGAATTTTTCTTTTACCAAAGCTGGTACTTCATGCCGAACACTAACTAAAATCCTGCAGCCAAAGGCTTCCACTCTTTTTGCAAAAGCCTGACCGATACGACCGAAACCTACTATTCCCACCACCATCTTAGATAATCGTTTTATTGGAATCAAGTGGTCATAATTCCATACCTTATCGTGCTGTACTGCATTGTTAGCAGCGTCAATTTTGCGAACTAATGACATCATCAGAGCAAAGGCGTGATCTGCGACCTCGCTAGTACCGTAATCAGGAACATTGCAGATCTGAACTCCATGACGAGTTGCAGATTAAAGATCAATGTTATCAACGCCAACTCCACAGCGGACAATGCATTTTAATTTTGGAAGGTTGTCAAAAACCTTATCAGTAAATTTTGCGTACATATTGCATACAGAAGTTGCGTCCTTTAATTTTTTGATTAAATCATCATCCGACTCACACTGACACAAAATCCAATCCATGTTATTAGCTTTAAAGACTTCGCATTCCTATTTCATGCACTTGTGGTAGCAGTCAGTTGAATAAACTGTGATTTTTTTTATTCTCCATAATTCTTTCCTTTAATAACAGTTATTTTTGTATATTTTAGTTTAGTTAATTATTTATAAACCAAATAATTATAACTAGATATGTGAGAATTAATGTTTTTTCATAAAAAAGGAAATTTAATTTTTTCGATTATATATAATCAAGCTGTTTTCTAAAATTTGCACTAATAAATTACAAATTTATAGCTTTTTGAAAATTCTTAAAACGTTACAATATGTGATACACTATTAAGGTCAGGAGACTGTGTCTCCACGTTTATTTATCAATAATTTACATTAAGTATATTTTTAAAGAGTTTATTATGAGTACTTGCAAAGCATGTAGCGAGAATCAGGGCAGCGATAAGAAGCGCCTACGTATTGCAATTCAGAAATCCGGTCGTCTTACAGATGAGACATTAAAGTTATTCAAGAGCAGTGGTATTAAAATTTCTGCTAACCGTGATCATCTACTTGCACATGCTGAGAATCTGCCAATCGACATTTTGCGAGTACGCGATGATGATATTCCTGGTTTAATTATGGATCATGTAGTTGACTGGGGTATCGTAGGTCAGAACGTTTTAGAAGAAACCACCATGCAGCGTGAAGTTGATGGTTTATACACCGGTTATAACGAGGTATTAAAGTTAAACTTCGGTGACTGCAGACTGTCAGTTGCAGTTCCTACTGAGCACGAGTGGACTGGACTTAAGGATCTGGAAGGCTGCAAGATTGCAACCACCTACCCTCACCTATTACGCCGTGTAATGAAAAAAGAAGGTGTTAACTTCAAATCAGTACTGCTAACAGGTTCTGTTGAGGTTGCTCCTCGCGCAGGTCTTGCTGATGCAATCTGTGACCTTGTATGTACTGGTGCTACTCTTCAGTCAAATGGTCTGAAGGAAGTTGAGACCATTTACACCTCAAAGGCAGTTTTAATCAGTCGTGACCAGCCTTTATACCCAGAGAAGCAGGCTATTGCTGATCTTCTAATCGAGCGTTTCAAGGGCGTTATGTCAGCTGTAGAAAGCCGCTACATCATGATGAATGCTCCTAAGGCTCAGCTAGAAGCTATCAGAGCAATTCTACCTGGTGCTGAGAATCCATCAATTATCCCTCTAGAGGGTAGCGATGATCATGTAGCACTACATGTAGTATCACGTGAAAAGCTATTCTGGGAAACATTAGAACAATTAAAAGAGCTAGGCGCTACATCTATTCTTGTTGTACCAATTGAGAAGATGCTAGGCTAGTTTTAAATGAGGGCTTAGGCCCTCATATAAAGGATAAAAAGATGGAAATTAAAATTTGGAATAATCTTAGCGACTCTGAAAAACTAGATGCGCTGACAAGACCTGCACAAAGCTCATCAGACAAAGTGCAGGAGATTGTATCAAACATCATCTCACGTATCCGTAAAGAGGGCGATAGCGCCCTTTTTGAATTTTCAAAGACCCTAGATAAATTCGAGGGTGAAAATTTAGAATGGACTCAAAGTGAGATTGAAGCTGCCTGCAAGCGTGTTGACGCTGATTTAAAGGAAGCTATCGACACAGCTTATACAAACATTTCTAAATTCCACGCAGCTCAAGAGCCTAAATGTGTAAAGTTAGAAACCTACCCTGGTATTGTTAGTGAAACTCACACTCACCCAATTGACTCTGTTGGTCTTTATGTTCCTGGAGGTTCAGCACCACTTGTATCAACAGCACTAATGCTTGCAGTACCTGCAGCAATTGCCAAGTGCCCTGAGGTTATCCTATGCTCTCCTCCTCCAATTTCTGATGCAATTGTTTATGCGGCTACTAAAGCAGGCGTAAAACGCATATTTAATCTTGGTGGAGCACAGGCTGTTGCAGCTATGGCTTACGGTACCCAGACTGTACCTAAGGTATTAAAGATTTTCGGACCAGGTAATCAGTTTGTTACTATGGCAAAGCGCCTTGTATCAAATGATCCAAACGGTGCTGCCATTGATATGCCAGCAGGTCCATCAGAAGTGCTTGTAATTGCTGATAAAAAGGCAAATCCAGCATTTGTTGCAGCTGATCTTTTATCACAGGCAGAACACGGTCCTGATTCACAGGTGATTTTAGTAACTCAGTCTGAAGAATTTGCTAAAAAAGCTATGCAGGAGGTTGAATCTCAGCTTGCTGTATTACCACGTAAAGAGATTGCTACAAAAGCATTATCAAAGAGTACTGCCATCGTAGTTGATGATCTTGCTCATGCTGTTACCGTATCTAACACTTATGCTCCAGAGCACCTGATTTTACAGGTTGAAGATCCTGATGCATTATTACCAGATTTACGTAACGCAGGCTCCATCTTCGTGGGAGCCTACACACCTGAATCACTTGGTGACTATGCTTCAGGTACAAACCATACCCTGCCTACATATGGCTATGCAAAGACCTGCTGTGCACTAGGTACTGATGACTACCGTCGTCGTTACACCGTACAAAAGGCAAGCAAAGAAGGTTTAAAGGCTATCGCATCAACTGTTACCAGAATGGCTGATGCTGAAGGTCTTGGTGCTCACAAGAACGCCATAGTTGTAAGAGTAACCGATCTTTAATTTAGGAGAATAACCATGAACTTTGAAAAGTTAATCACCAAACACGTACAAAAGCTGGTTCCATACCTTTCTGCACGTCGTATTGGTGGTCATGGTCATAACTTTCTTAATGCAAATGAATCTCCAAAAAGTGAAGGTTACTTTTTAAATTCATCTTCATTAAATCGTTACCCAGATTGCCAGCCAGAAGAATTAATCGAGCGCTATGCTGACTTCGCAAATGTTCACAAAACCCAGGTTATCGCAACCCGCGGTTCTGATGAGGCAATCGGACTTTTAGTAAGAACTTTCTGTGAACAGGGAAAAGAAGGTATCTTAATTGCTCCTCCAACCTATGGTATGTATGAGGTGGCAGCTAATACCAATAACATCCTTGTAGCTACAGCTGAGCGTAATACAGATTTCTCATTAAGCGCTGATCTTTTAATTGAAGGCGTTAAAAATGCATCCTTCCCAGTTAAGATTATCTTTATTGATTCCCCTGCAAATCCATTAGGCACATGCTTTGCAAAGAGTGAACTTGAAAAGCTATTAAAGGCACTTCCTGATACTCTTGTTGTACTTGATGAGGCTTATATTGAGTTTGCAGACTCATCAGATGATCTGACAGTTCTTATCAACGAGTATGAGAATCTTGTGGTTACACGTACTCTATCAAAAGCTTTCGCTCTCGCTGGTATCCGTTGCGGTTTTGCTCTTGCAAATGAAACAATCATTAAGTCAATGCTTAAGGTTATCGACCCATACCCAATTGCAGATCCTGTAGCTCAGATAGCTATTCAGGCTCTATCTGATCATGGCATTCAGATGACCAGAGATAGAGTTGTAGAGTGCAACAAGAGACGTGAGACTTTACGTGAGACTTTAAATAATCTTTCATTTGTTAAGAAGATTTATGACTCAAGCGCAAACTTTCTTTTAATTGAGTTTACAGACGGCCCTAAGGTATTTGATGCAATGGCCGCAAAAGGTGTAATTCTTCGTTCATTTGAGACTAAAAAAGGTCTTAAAAACTGTGTTCGCGTCTCCATTGGTTCAGATGCTGAACTTGAAGAGTTAATTCGTTATCTAAAAGCTTTGGAGATCAAGTAACGTGAAAAAGTACCTATTTATCGATAGAGACGGCACTTTAGTTACAGAGCCTCATGATTATCAGGTAGATGCTTTAGACAAAGTTAAATTTGAAAAGAATGTAATTCCTGCTCTTTTAAAATTAAAAGAGCATGGATACACCTTTGTTATGGTATCTAATCAGGATGGTTTAGGCACTGATTCATTTCCTTTAAATACCTTTACCCCAGCTCATGAACTGATTTTAAATACTTTAGAGTCACAGGGTATTGTTTTTGAGCAGGTATTGGTATGCCCTCATAAACCTGAGGACAACTGCGATTGCAGAAAACCAAAACTTGGCCTTGTTATGTCTTATTTAAAAGACACCTCATGGGATAGAGAGAATTCCTATTTCATTGGTGACAGACCTACTGATGTACAGATGGGGCAGAATATGGGGATTACCCCTATAAGATATGGCGCTGAAGGTCTTGATTGGGATGAGATTGCAGATAAACTCACCACAAGAGCACGCATAGCTACAATTGAGAGAAACACAAAAGAAACCAAGATTAAGATTAGTGTTGATCTTGACCATAGCGGTAATTCAAGCTTTGATACCGGCATCGGCTTTTTTGACCATATGCTAGATCAGATTGCAACCCACGGTGGTATCAGTATTCAGGCAAAAGTAACAGGTGATTTGTTTGTTGACGAGCACCATACCATTGAGGATACCGGTATTGCTTTAGGCCAGGCTATTTTACAGGCATTAGGTGACAAGCGTGGTATCGGTCGTTTTGGCTTTGTGCTGCCAATGGATGAGGTTTACGCAAAGGTATTTGCCGATTGTGTAGATGACGATAACGTGACTGTAGCTCTTGATATTTCAGGAAGACCACACGTTAAGTTTGATTTTGATGCTGAATTTACCCGCGATAAGCTAGGTCAGATGCCTGCACAAATGGTGCCTCACTTCTTCCATGCTCTAGCTGTTGCCATGGGTCTTACTCTTCATATGTATGTATCTGAAGGTAACGCTCATCATCAGGTTGAAGCTTTATTTAAGGCTTTTGGCAGAGCACTTAGAGTTGCTCTAGCCCGTCATGGCAATGAATTACCTTCCTCAAAAGGAAAGCTATAATATGGCCGTTAAGATATACATTATCAATACTGGTTCTGCTAATTTAAATTCTGTTGTACAGGCTTTCAAAAGATTAGGCTACGAAGCTATCGTATCCTCTGATGTAAGTGAAATGGAAGCTGCAGACAGATTGGTACTACCAGGTGTAGGTACAGCAGGTGCCGTAATGGCAGGTGTCGAGAAATATCAGCTTGCTGATTTTATTGTAAACACTAAAAAACCTTTACTTGGCATCTGTCTTGGTATGCAGATTCAGGCTGAAGATTCACAGGAAGTTACTTTAGGTCTTGAGGGCACTGTAACAAAATGCCTTGGCATTGTTGAAGGTCATGTAAAGCTAATTCCAGATACGGGTCTTCGTTTACCTCACATGGGATGGAATACAGTAAATCATACTGACCACCCACTGTTTGATAACATTAAGCAGAATGCTTATTTCTACTTTGACCACTCTTTTGCTCTTGAAGTGGGTAGCAACACCATAGGTACTACCGATTATGGTGTTCCATTCTCATGTGCAATCGGCAAAGATAATTTTATGGGCGTGCAATTCCACCCTGAGAAATCATCTGCAAGCGGTGAACAATTACTTAAAAACTTTATCAAGAATTTCTAGGAGCTGACATGATCATTCCTGCTTTAGACCTTTCAGGCGGACATGTTGTTCGTTTAAAACAAGGTGACTTTGCACAAAAGACCATCTTTAATGTCGACCCTATCAAAAGAATTTTTGATGCTGCAAATCAGGGAGCTGAACTTATTCATATCGTTGATCTTGACGGTGCTAAAGATCCTATTTACCGTCAAAGAGCAATGATTTCAAAGATTGTAAAGGCATCTCCACTACCAATTCAGACAGGTGGAGGTATCCGCTCGGCATTTGATATTGAGAATCTTCTGGATTTAGGTGTTGATAGAGTTGTTGTAGGCTCTGTTGCTGTAAAACATCCAGAACTTGTACGCGGCTGGTTAAAGCAGTACGGTCCTGAGCACTTTACTCTTGCTCTAGATGTACGTTTAGTTGATGGTGTTCCTTACGTTGCAACACACGGCTGGCTTAAGACCTCAAACACCACTTTAGATCAGGTGTTACGTCATTATCTTCCATACCACATTGAACATGTGCTGGTAACTGATATCAGCCGTGACGGTATGATGAAGGGGGCAAACAACGGTCTATATGCAACCTTATACAAGAAATACCCTGATTTAGACGTTATTGCCTCAGGTGGAATCTCCTCTCTTGCTGATATTGACGCTGTAGCAAAGGCTGGCGCTCATTCAGTAGTTTTAGGTCGTTCTTTACTTGAAGGTCGCTTTACTGTTGAGGAGGCTGTTAAATGCTGGCAAAACGCATAATTCCTTGTCTTGATGTAAGAGATGGCGTTGTAGTTAAAGGTGTTCAGTTCCGTAATCATGAGGTTATGGGCTCAATCATCGATTTAGCTAAAAGATACGCAGATGAAGGCGCTGATGAGCTGGTTTTCTATGATATTACAGCATCATCAGACAATCGTCGTGTTGACAAGTCATGGGTTGCAAAGGTAGCTGAGGTTATCAACATTCCATTTGCTGTAGCTGGCGGTATCAAGTCAGTTGAAGATGCACAGACTATTCTTGCATATGGTGCGGATAAGATTTCCATCAACTCACCTGCTTTAGCTGATCCTACCCTTATCACAAGACTAGCTGATAAATTCGGCGTACAGTGCGTTGTTGTAGGTATTGATACCTACTTTGATGCACAGACTCAGAACTACCTTGTAAAACAGTATACAGGTGATGTAAGCAAGACTGTTACCACACACTGGAATACACTTGACTGGGTTAAGGAAGTTCAAAAGCGTGGCGCTGGTGAAATCGTTTTGAATATGATGAATCAGGACGGTATGAAAAACGGCTACGATTTAACTCAGCTTCAGAAAGTAAGAGAAATCTGTAAGGTTCCTTTAATTGCATCAGGTGGTGCAGGCAGCATGGAACATTTCTATCAAGCCTTTGAAGTGGCTCATACAGATGGAGCTCTTGCAGCTTCTGTATTCCACAAAGGAACAATTCATATTCCTGAGTTAAAAGATTATTTAAGAGAAAAGGGAGTTTGCATACGTGATTAGATATTTTCATGGCTTTCAAAGCGTTGATGAACTGGATTTTGATAAAGTTGATGGCTTAATGCCTGCTATCATTCAGGACTGTCAGACAGGTCAGGTTCTTATGATGGGTTACATGACCAAAGAGTCAATTGATGTCACCCTAAAGACAGGTTTTGTTACCTTCTACTCAAGAACCAGACAGAAGTTATGGACTAAGGGCGAGGAATCTGGTNATCACCTGAGAATGAGATCAATTGCATGTGACTGCGATAAGGATACTCTTCTGGTGCTAGCTCGTCCTGAAGGCCCTACCTGCCATAGAGGTACAACAAGCTGCTTTGATGAGTCACCTCTACCTGACGCAACCTCAAGATATGTTTCAGGAAATCCACTTCAAAGTTTCAACTTTGTAAGATAATTTTCATAAAATATAGTAAAATATCAGATGTGATTTGGAACTGTCCAAATCACATCATTTTTTTTGAGGCAAAAAAATCTTATATATGGAACAACCTATTCATATCGGTCTTGAACCTGAATCCGTTGCTATTTTCACACTTATTGCAATTGCAGGTCTTGCAATTGACTTATTTGCCCACCGCTCTGACAAACCTATTTCACTTAAAGCCGCTGCTTTGTGGACAGTATTCTGGATTGCAATCGGTGTTGGCTTTGGTATCTTCTTAAACTTCCATTTCTCATCTGAGGTCGCATCTTTATACTTTGCAGGCTACTCTTTTGAAATGGCTTTATCCGTAGATAACCTCTTTGCAATTATGGCTGTTTTCTCCTGGTTTGGTATTAAATCAGGTTATACACATAGAGTTCTCTACTGGGGTGTTATAGGTGCAGTGATCTTCAGACTTATCTTTGTGCTCATCGGTACCAGTCTTTTTGCGCTTGGTCCATATGTGGAGATCATTTTCGCCATCGTCATTGCAATATCTGCAATCCTGATGCTAAAGAATAAAGAGCATAAGGAAATCTCTGATTTCTCTACTCACCCTGCCTACAAAGTTATCAAACTGTTCGTGCCTTTATATCCAAAGCTTGTAGGTCATAATTTCTTTTTGTCAAAAGCTCATGTGGAAGAGGAGCTTAAAAAAGAAGAGAATAAGCATCTTGTGTTAAAGAGAACAGGTGCAGTCTTTGCAACTCCTCTTTTCTTGTGTCTTGCAATTGTTGAGACATCTGATGTGATGTTTGCCTTTGATTCAGTACCTGCTGTAATTGCCGTATCAAAAGATCCGTTCATTGTGTACTCATGCATGATATTTGCAGTATTAGGTCTACGATCAATGTACTTTATTCTTGATGCCCTAAAGAACGCTCTGGTACATCTTGAGAAGGCTGTAATCTTCTTATTATTCTTTGTTGCCTTTAAGCTGTTTGCAGCAGCTTCCTTACACCTGTTTGGTGTAGGCTTTGACATCGACGTTTATACATCTTTAATCGTTATTGCCGCATCTTTATTTATCGGCATCATCTCAAGCCTAATCTTCCCTACTAAAGAGAACAAAGAAAACTAGTCTTTTATGTCCAGGCCAATGGCCTGGACTGTTGTCTTTAAATATTCTATCTGCAATTAAAACCTGCCACAGACATAAGCAACTAGCTTTATGAACAGCAATCAAAACACGATTGTGTAACTGAGCTTAATTTGAATGGATGAAGATTAAGACCTTCGGCAGGTCTTTTATATACTAATCGTCTTCTGAAGGAACTTTCTCACCGATATCTCTATCGTCAAAGGTTCTCTTGCCGTTGATTATGCTGTTTACGTAAGTATTGATAAGGTTAATGGCAATCTTGTCGTATGAGCCTGTAAGCTCAATGGTATACATGTTTGAAACTTCGCCAATTACAACAACATCAACTCCGCTATTAGGACATGATGCTGTATAAAAGCCCTTACCATGAAGCTTAGGAGTTTTGCAGGAATTGGTTTTTGCGTACTCTGAGATTACAGCTTTAGCATCTTTTGAATTGGTTCTTTTTGAATAGGTAAAACGAACTACAGTCTTAGGAGTTTTTTGAGTCTTTAAATTGGTTGGAGATGAATACTCTACTGTATTTCCAAGAATGGAAACATTCCATGATTCTGGTACAGGAGGAAATGTAGCTGGACGTACAATGGTGGCAGCAGTTGCAGCACCCATTGATGCTACTAAAAAAGTTGAGATTAAAAGTGATTTACAACCTTTAAAGTTCATGTACAGTCTGCTCCTCATATGCAATTTGCTGTTCTATCAATTTTACCCCATCTGAAACCAGAGTGCATCGACAGAAAGTCTTAAAGAATGGATTTAGCTCAGTTTTGTGAACTCTTGCATAGCCTAAGAACTGTTTTGCTCTATCCATTACAGTCTTCTCGGTTCTTGTGGTGGCAATGAATTCTTCAACTACCTCAAGACTGGTTCTTAGAATATCGGCAATAGGATACTCTTTTTGAACGCCTTTGATCACATGTCCAAGATTTGGTACAGGAAATGCGCCTCGACCACACATGAAATGATTACATAAAGTAATTTCCTCGCACGCCTTAGCATCCTTTAAACTGTTTACATTGCCATTGGCGATAAGCGTAATGCCGTTTGCACACTCATGAAGTGGACTTAGAGCAGACCAGTCTAAAGCTTCATTTTTGTATAAATCCTTTCTGGTTCTGCAATGTACGGTAATTTCACTTACGCCATCAACTGCAATGGCTTTTACAATGTCGAAAGCCTCACTTTTATCTAGAAAGCCTAAACGGATCTTAACTGATAACTGATACTTCTCATCTAGAGTATCACGCACTTTCTGCACGATATCATGCATAAGTTCAGGCTCTTTTAAAAGCATTGCGCCTGCATGATGAACAAAGCGTGAAGGACAGCCAAAGTTTAAGTCAATAGACTTTGCGCCCATGTCACAGGCAATTACAGCAGATTTAGCTAGTGTATCTGGATTATCACCTAAAAGCTGAACTCTAAGCGGTGTGCCGTCAGCTGTTTTGCAGTCATTTTCGTATTCAGGTATCTCACGAATAAGAGTCTTTGGAGATACAACTAAATCAGTTACCCGGATAAATTCAGAGAAACATAAATCGTAACCGCCATGAGCACATAAAACTTTTCTCATAGGGCCGTCTGCAAGTCCCTCTAAAGGAGCTAAATATACTTTGTAATTGTTCATCTTTTTAAACTCTATTCAAAAACTTCGCGTATGATAGCAATTTTCAGACTGTTTTCATTATTTTTTTCTAGCAAAAAGACATACTATGATAAAATTACGTAAGCTAAGGAGAATCTAATGATTATAGCAACCCATGATGGAACTTTTCATGCTGATGAAACAACAGCCTGTGCTATCTTAACCTACCTATATGACAACAATACAATCATTCGTTCACGTGACAGCCTTGAACTAGAAAAGGCTGATATCATTATTGATGTTTCAAACCAGAACGATGACAAGCATTTTGATCATCACAGCAAAGACTTTACCCTTTGCCGTGACAACGGAATTAAATATGCTACTGCAGGCCTTATGTGGAAGAAATTCGGCATTGACTATCTAAAGCTTGTAGCTAAAAAAGAGCTAGAATTCACCCCATCTGCTAAAGTGATTCAGAATGCCTTTTTGCGAATTGATGAAAACTTTATGTCAATGATCGATCTTAACGATAATGGCCAGTTAACATCTTACGTAGAAAAGATTTCATCTCCAAAAAATGAATCTGAGCAGGCTATTGTTGATGAGCTAAATGAGCTATACCAGGCAAGCCCTGATATTCCTTACATTGTTGCCATGATGAATCTGCCAAATCAGACCGGTGCTGATCAGGATAAGGCATTTTTAAATACTGTAAAAATGCTTCGCACTATTCTTTTGAACTCAGCCATCAATGCCCTGTCAACAGAAAGCGGCATCGAGAAAGTTCTTGAGGTTTACAAGGGTGGACCTATGCTAATCATGCACGAGAGATTACCATGGACCTCTGCTGTGCTTAATAATCTTGATATCTTTAAAGACTGCCTGATTGCTGTATACCCTGACAGAAAACTAAGATGGAGAGTACAGTCCCTTCCAATGTCTAAAGCACAACGTTTTAAGAATCGCTTAAGTGCACCAGTTGCATGGCGTGGTCTGAATGATAAGGACTTAGATGCAATTACTGGTCTTAAGAACACCACCTTTATTCATAAATCAGGATTTACTGGTGGCGCCTCAACCTTTGAAGACAATTTAGAACTTGCTAAGTTGTGGCTTGAGAAAGGCACTAAGGACTAGGATTTTATAAAACTACCTTGATGTTGTAACAAGCTGTTATTGATCACAATGATTGATAACGGCTTTTTTATATGAAATTTTCATATAAACAAAAGCATCTAATGATATATGAAGTAAATTTTTGCAAAACAGCAAATATTTATGAGTGTGATACCTTTGGATATGAGTACTTATAATTTATAGAATTTCTGATTTAGCTTCAGAAAAGAACCTGGCAAAGCCAGGTTTTGAAGAGATTTTAGTTTATCTTGATTAAAGACTTGCCGTTGTTGCTGCGCGCTCTTAGGAAGGTTGCCTTTCTATCAAGATCATCGGTAGGTTTAGTCTGCTTGTAGAAAAAGTTTCTGTTCTTTACCTTTAAAACTACAGAGCCTTTTCCACCCTCTAATTTTTTACCGTTTGAAAACTCTGAATACAGATAATAGATATCGTTTTTACTATCAAGGTTAACTAAGGCTTTCTGTTCAGGCTCTACGTTATACCAGCCATCTACCACCCAGTCATTGGTTTTAGAATCAAGATAAGAAAAAGCCATTACCACTGTAGCTTTAGTCTTATTATCAATTGTTACCTCAAGGGCATTTGCACTCATACATGTCGAAGCTAGTGTCAGTGCACATAGAGCTAAAAGTTTTTTCATGTTTAATCCTTATGGAGCAAAGTAACCAGGACCTTGTGGTTTATTGTCATCTTTCTTCTCATCTTCTTCTGGTGAGTTTTCAAGATCCTCTTTAGATTCCTTATCTACTGATCCTACACTGTCTTTATCATTATTGTGTGAATCATCTTCACTGTTTTGAGTATTTTTATTAGAGGTTGAAGACAATCCATCTAAATATTCAGACAAATCCTTTTTAGACTCCTCTTTGACAACATTATTGCTATCGTCATAGGTTCTCACCTTAGTGCCGTCTGGAGTATATTCTTTTACAAACTCCTCTATTCCCTTACTTTGCAGTTCACGACGGAAGCTGTTTACAAAAAGAATAATGTAAACAGGAGGAACGAGCATTAAATATGTAAAAGGAACAGCTATATTTGCATAAACCCCAGCTACAAGCAGTACGCCTAAACTGGTGCTTGCATAGGAGGATAATCTTAAACAGTTGGCGAATGTGGTATTCATCTTGCCAAGCTGGAAGAATACGAATTTTGATAGAACACTTAAGACCAGGCTGTTAAAGATTAACAAAGAGAAAATCCATAAGCCCATAAAGATATATATAATATTTTTAGCCACACTTAATACTTCGCTTACAAGTGCTGATGCATCAGCTGGATTAAAGGCTGTTCCTGGTACAAATAAATCGGTATATTTTATGGTGGTTATACTACCTGTAACTGAGGCTACTGACAGGTAATCTGAATTTAGCTCTACAAAAGGAATATTCTTACTTGTGGTGTTTTGAAGCTCTAATCTGTCATCTTTATCATTCTGATTATCAACATTGTAGATAATCGCAAGAATACCGCTTCTTGTGTAAATCTTTTTGAAGGATTCTTCCTTATTATTGCAGACTAACTGTCCTGATTTTGACAGATAGCCAGATGGGATCTGAGCAATTAAATTTGGCAGTTCTATCTTATTAAAAGTATCGATTAGATTATTTACCTTGTAGCTTACAGGTAATGAGAGCACAAAACTGATTAGTAACAAGTAGACTAAACCTATTCCCTTCTGTTTGAAAAGCACCTCAAAATAGAATCTGATAGAGGTTAGTGCTTTTAATGGATACTGCAAACAGTTAATTAAATTACTATTGATTATCAACTTATCATTCCTTTTCCTAACTTGTTTCAAGCATACCACAATTATTTTGAAAATCTAAAACAAAATAGTACGTTCATTTAATCAAATAAGGGCTTATTTTGGACTTTTATAATGTAATTATTAATTCTTTTAACTCAACTTTTGCATTTGGATTTTATCTCCAAAATGCTTGTAACAACGCGGTTTAAAACCGTTTTTGCTCTTTAAAATATGATTTTTGATTATTGTGAC